>Ga0164302_10000012_pt1 | contig 41011 bp, 29 predicted proteins | sample Whisoiple_202_MG_FD_109714 | JGI IMG/M metagenome (GOLD analysis project Ga0164302, IMG submission 109714) | Soil microbial communities amended with pyrogenic organic matter from upstate New York, USA - Whitman soil sample_202_MG | ecosystem: Environmental > Terrestrial > Soil > Agricultural... | reverse complement strand
CTCTCGACCGGCCTCGGCGCGGCGATCAACACCGCGTCGGTGACGCCGGGGAGCACCTGCGCCGTCTTCGGCGCCGGCATGGTCGGCCTTGGCGCGGTCGCCGGCTGCCGCCTGCAGGGGGCCGAGCGGATCATCTGCGTCGACCTCTCGCCGCAGCGGCTGGAGCTGGCCCGCGGCCAGGGCGCGACCGACCTGCTCGAGGGCGGGGAGGGGGCGATCGAGCGGATCCTCGAGATGACCGGTGGCTTCGGCGCCGACTACACCTTCGAGGCGACCGGCAACGTCGCGGTGATGCGCCAGGCGGTCGAGGCGGCGCGGATGGGCTGGGGGCTCTGCACCGTCGCCGGGGTCGCTGGCAAGGGTGAGACCCTCGACGTCGTCCCGCGCCTGCTGATCACCGACCGTCGCATCGCCGGCTCCTCCTTCGGCGGCGTCAAGGGCCGCGACCAGGTCCCGGTCCTCGTCGACCGCTACCTGGCCGGAGAGATCGACCTCGACCCGTTCGTCACCCACCGGATCGGGCTCGACGAGGTCAACCGCGGCTTCGAGCTGATGGAGGCCCAGGACGGGATCCGCAGCGTCATCGAGTTCGCCTGATTTGGCGATCGGCTCCAAGGCCCCAGCCGCCGGCTGGGGGCTGGTGGCGACGCTCGCGGTAATTGCCGCTGGGACCCTGTTGGTCTATCCCTTGAAGGCGGTGGCACCGGCCGTGTCGCTGGGGGTCGTTTATATCCCGGGGGTGCTGTTGATCTCGACCCTGTGGGGGTGGCGGCTGGGGCTGGTCTCGGCCGTCGCCAGCGCGCTCGCCTTCAACTGGTTCCACCTGCCGCCGACGGGGGAGCTGGCGGTGGGGGCCGACAAGGACGCGGTGGCTCTGGTGGTGTTCGTGATCGTCGCCCTGGCTAGCAGCTCGCTGGCCGAGGTGGCTCGGGCTCGGGCTGCAGAAGCGGAGCGGCGGCGGGAGGAGACGGAGGAGGTGTTGGCTCGGTTGCGGGAGCTGGCGGCGGAGCGCGACCGGATGGAGGGGGAGGCGATCGAGGCGGGTGCTTTGCGGCGCAGCGACGAGCTGAAGACGGCGCTTTTGCGCTCCGTGTCGCATGATCTGCGGACGCCTTTGACTTCGATCATCGCCGCTGGGACGGCGCTCGATTCTCCGACCCTGACCGAGGAGGAGCGACACGAGCTAAGCGGCGGCGTGGTCGCTGAAGGGGAGCGGCTCTCGCGGCTGGTGGAGAACCTGATCGACGTCTCGCGGCTGGAATCCGGCTCGGCGGAGCCGCGGCTGGAGCCCGTCGACCTGCCCGGCGTGCTGGAGGCGGCGCGGGAGTCGCTTGGCGGCGACGCCGAGGTGGTGACGCTTCGGGTGGGCGAGGAGATACCGGCGCTGACCGCCGACCCGGTCCAGCTCGAACGCGCCTTCGCCAACCTCTTTGCCAACGCGGTCCGCCATGGCGGCGGGCAGCCGGTGCTGGTGCGCTCGCGCGAGGTGGGCGGCCGCCTGGTCGTGCGGGTCGTCGACCAGGGCCCGGGGATCCCGGAGCCGGAGCGGGAGCGGATCTTCGAACCCTTCTACCGGCGCGAAGGCGGCGGCGGCTCCGGTCTCGGTCTCTCGATCGCGCGCGGCTTCGTCGAGGCCAACGGCGGCGAGCTGACCGTCGAGAGCGTCCCCGGCCAGGGCAGCACCTTCGTCGTTTCGTTCCCGCTCGGGGAGGGAGAGTGAACGACCGGCGCCGGATCCTCGTCTGCGACGACGAGCCGCAGATCGTCCGGGCGCTGCGGGTGATCCTCCGCGACGCGGGCTTCGAGGCGGTGCCGGCGAGCAGCGGCGAGGAGGCCCTCGACCTGGTGGCAGTGCGCCCGCCGCAGGCGGCGGTCCTCGACCTGATGCTGCCCGACATCGACGGGGTCGAGGTGACGCGGCGGATCCGGGAGTGGAGCGAGATGCCGATCGTCGTCCTCTCAGCGGTCGGCGACGAGGACAAGAAGGTGGAGGCCCTGGCAGCCGGCGCTGACGACTACGTCACCAAGCCGTTCGGCCCGCGCGAGCTGGTGGCGCGGCTGGAGGCGGCGCTGCGGCGGGCGCGCCCGGAGACCGGCGAGCCGGCGATCGAGGTCGAGGGGCTGGAGATCGACCTCGCCGCCCGCCGCGTGCGGCGCGACGGCGAGGACGTTCACCTGACGCCGACCGAGTTCGAGTTGCTCCGCGTCCTCGTCCGCAACCGCGGCCGCTTGATGACCCACCGCGCCCTGCTGATCGAGGTCTGGGGGGTGGAGTACGAAGACGACCTGCAGGTGCTCCGCGCCCACGTCGCCAACCTGCGCCGCAAGATCGAGCCGGAGGACGGGCCGCGCTACGTGCGCACCGATCCCGGCGTGGGATACCGGTTCGCGGCGTAGCTCGAGGCGCTTTAGTCAACCCCTGGTTGACCAAGGCGCCTTTCCGTCCCATGGGGACACAAAAGCGCCCCTTCACGAAATCTGTATACGCCCGCCCGCCTTCTTCACGCGGGCTTGACGCACCCGGGCGCATGATCGAACCGTGTCCGTCTCGACCGTCAAGGAGCGCCCCGGCCTCGCCGGCCTGCTGAGCGGCCGCGGTGCCGCGCGCCGCGCCCCCGGCCGCACCCGCGCCCAGGCGGCCCTCGCGCTCGGCGCCGCCGGCGTCGTCTTCGGCGACATCGGCACCAGCCCCCTGTACGCGGTCCAGACCGTCTTCAACCCCGCCGACCCCCATCCGGTCGCCGAGACCCGCGCCAGCGTCTACGGCGTCATCTCGCTGATCTTCTGGGCGGTGACGATCGTCGTCACGCTCCAGTACGTGCTCCTGATCATGCGCGCCGACAACGAGGGCGAGGGCGGGATCATGGCCCTGATCACGCTGATCCAGCGCGAGGGGCTGCCGGGCGGGCGGCGGACCAAGGTCGTCCTCGCCGCCCTCGGCGTCTTCGGCGCCGCACTCTTCTTTGGCGACAGCATGATCACCCCGGCGATCTCTGTCCTCTCCGCGGTCGAAGGGCTGAAGGTGGTCGAGCCCTCGCTGGAGAGCCTGGTGGTGCCGCTGACGGCGGCGATCGTCTTCGTTCTCTTTCCCTCCCAGCGCTTCGGGACGGCGGCGGTGGGCCGGCTCTTCGGCCCGGTGATGGTCGTTTGGTTCCTCGTCATCGGCGCCTGCGGGCTGTCGGGCATCGCCGCCCACCCGCAGATCCTCGCCGCGCTCTCGCCCACCTACGCGCTCGAGTTCCTGGTCGGGAACTTCGGCACCGCCTTCTTCGCCCTCGCCGCGGTCGTGCTGGTGATCACCGGGTCGGAGGCCGTCTACGCCGACATGGGCCACTTCGGCCGGCTGCCGATCGCCGCCGCCTGGCTGCTGCTGGTCTTCCCGGCGCTGATCCTCAACTACATGGGGCAGGGGGCGCTGCTCCTCGACCAGGCGGGCGCCAACGCCAGCGGCACCTTCTTCTTACTGGTCCCGGAATGGGGCCGGGTGCCGATGATCTTCCTCGCGACCGTCGCCACGGTGATCGCCTCCCAGGCGGTCATCACCGGCGCCTACTCGGTCGCCCACCAGGCGGTGCAGCTCGGCTACCTGCCGCGGCTGCGGGTCGTCTACACCTCAGCGAAGACGATGGGGCAGATCTACGTGCCCGGGATCAACTGGTTGCTGATGGCGGCGGTGATATCGCTTGTCTTCGCCTTCCGCACCTCGGGGGCGCTCGCCTTCGCCTACGGGATGGCGGTTACCGGGACGATCGCGATCACCACCCTGCTGTTCTTCTACCTCGTCCGCCACCAGTGGAAGAAGCCGCTGTGGCTGGTGGTCGGCGCCGCCGCCGCCTTCCTCGCCGTCGACCTGCTCTTCCTCGCCGCCAACCTGACCAAGTTCGTCCACGGTGCCTGGTTCCCGCTGCTGACGGGCTTGGCGATCTTCACGGTGATGACCACCTGGAGGCGGGGACGCCAGATGGTGTCCGAGCGGCGCGAGCGCCAGGAAGGCTGCCTGCGGACCTTTGTCGAGGAGCTCCATCGTCGCCAGCCGCCGCTGCGGCGGGCGCCCGGGACCGCCGTCTTCCTCAACCGCAGCAAGGCGACGACGCCGCTGGCGATGCGCGCCACCGTCGAGCACAACCGGACCCTGCACGAGCACGCCGTGATCCTCCTGGTGGAAACGCTGCCGGTGCCCACGGTTGCGCCGGACGAGCGCTTCGCGGTCGACGACCTCGGCTACGACGACGACGGCATCAGCCACCTCACCGCCCGCTTCGGCTACATGGAGCAACCCGACGTCCCGGCCGCCCTGCGCCAGGCAGCCGACGGCGCCCTGGCGTTTCCGATCGAGGTCGAGGAGGCCTCCTACTTCCTCTCGACGATCGAGCTGCGACCCGGCGAGGCGCCCGGGATGGCGCGATGGCGTAAGCGCTTGTTTTTAGCCAGCTCTCACCTCAGCGCCGACGCCGCTGACTATTTCGCTCTGCCGCGCGAGCGCACCGTGATCATGGGGTCGCTGGTCGAGGTCTGAGGCCGCCCCGCAGTCAAGGCCATATTGGGATGCGGCCCGTACCTAACCCCCGCTCACATAATGAGATTCGGCGGAGCATAAAAAACTTATTCCTAGAGCCAAAGCGGCTTTGCGGCCGCCTGAAGGTAGTCGGATCGACGTCCGAGATTGCTCGATCTTGACACCAAATTTGGTAATTGCATATCTTGCTCGCTGTCTCCGCCGGGAGGGCGGGGGGGCGCGCCTGGAGTCGCGTGCATGCGTTGGACAGGGTGAAAGGACGGGAGGGCCGACTTGCGAGCACAGGGCGCGTCGAAGCAGACCACGGCAGGTCCCTTCCCGCAGCCACTTCACGCTTCTTCAATAAGGACGGCTCTGCCGCCGGGCCCAGATATGCGTAGCCGGCGGCAGAGCCTTTACGTCACACGATCCATAGACCCCCAGTTCGTACCTGGGAGAAGGAGTTCGCACAACGATGATTAGCAGAGCCAGGATGAGCAGGCCGGCGCTTATGGCCGCCCTAGCGTTGACGGCAGTGGTGATACTTGCCTCTTTCGCAGGCGCGGCCCAAGCGAAACAGTGGTACACGGGAGCGAAAGAAGAACTCCTGAAAGGCTCGACCGCCACGACGATGACCCTGACCAAACACCCCTATGCGTTCGAACGGGGTCCGAAAGTGGAAAACCCGAAAACGTTCCACATCGGCTGGGAATTTGGCAGCGTTGCCCCGAAAATTCCGATCCTGATGGCCGCGTCCGGCGTTGAATGCGTCGAATGCAAAATCACGAACGAAACTCCGAAACCCGGAGTCGCTCAGGGGACCGGACGTATCAAGTTCACCGAAGTGACCGTAATCGAACCAGCAGGTGAAGGATGCTGGGTCTCGGGATCCACCGGGGTGAAAGGAACGCTGCTCAGCCAGCCCCTCCGGTGGGAATTCGTGACGGTCGGCGGCAAAGAGTTCATTGGCTTCTACCCGCTTACCGGGTCCGCCTACCTGCCGTTTTCCATCGGCGGAGGCTCCTGCAGTGCGCTCTCAGGTAGCTACAGCATTGGCGGAAGCCTGTTTGCGAAAGGGTCGGGGTTTTCAAGCAACTCCACCACCCACGAATTCAGCTTCACGGAGGCTATTCAGAAAGAAGCCGGAGGCCATCTGACCACCGGTGTCTATCCCATTACTTTCGAGGGGACCTTGAGCGAGGCGCTGACCAGCGGTCAGACCTGGCTGGCTAAATAGTCGCTTCGATGATGCAGGATGGCCGGGCGGAGGACCTCTGGTCCGCCGCCCGGCCATTAGCGCCTACAGTGTCCGGGGTACCCATCCGAACAGGGTCCCGCTGAGAAAGCGGGAGCGGAGGGATTGATGTCTTCACAGGGACGAGAGGATCGAAACGTCGCCGGCGACTACGCCGAGGACCCAGAGCGGGCGCTGATCGTCGCGGAACTCGCCGAGTCCATATTGAGCCCAACTCAGCTCGCCGAGGCCACCGGCCTCTCCCTGGCGCGGGTGCGGCACCACATCCGCCAGCTGCGGGAGGAGGGGTTGATCGAAGCGGTAATGAGGAAAAGCAAGCGCGGGACCGTCGAGCACTTCTACATCCTCGTCAACGGGCTGACGCGGGATGGGCCCGAACTCGCGAAGCTCAGCCCGGAGGAGAGGCGCAGGCAAAACGGCACCTGCTTGAAAATCATCTTCACCGAGGCGATTCGGGCAATGGTCACCCATCCGACGGAGCGAGGGCTGACAAGGATCGACGGGGCAACCGTCCGCGTCCCGATCCTCACGGACGAGGCGGGATGGGAGGAACTGGCGACGATGCACCAGGAGTTTTACGACCAGATCCTGGCGACGCGAGAGCGGATTGAAAAGCGGCTCGAGAAAGAAGGCCAGGAGGGCTTCAAGGTCTCCTCTGTGCACCTGCTTTTCGAGTCTGAAACGACCGGCTGAGCGGGCTCAGCGGGTTGCCCACTCGTACGCCTCGTCGGGTCCCAGGAACGGGACCAGGGTCATGTAGATCATCAGCGGCGCCAGCCCCCGGAGGCTGCCGCTCCTTTTCGAGCGCATCCGCTCGGAGAGCATCCCATAGAGCCCGCTCTGGATTGCCTCGACGACGACCTGGTTCTCCGGGCTCGGCGACGGCAACCCCGCCTCGATGAAGTTGCGCGCCGCTTCGATCGCCCGGTCGCGGCCCTCCAGCGCCTCCCTGCCGGCGCCGTGGACGTCAACGGTGATCAGCCGCGCAAAGTCGGGTTCGGCATCGAGGAAGGCCAGTCCGGCGTGGACGAGCGACCACACCCCTTCCGGCCAGCTGGACGCGCGGCGGTAGGCGGGCACGGTGGCCGCAGCCATCCGCAGCCGCCCGCGGAGCAGGGCCGCTTCGAACGCCTCCAGCTTGCCGGGATAGGTCGCGTAGAACGTCCGCAGCGAGATCCCCGCCTCGGCGGCGATGTCGGCAAGCGTCGCCTCCGCGTAGCCGGCGCGGGCCATCGTCGCCATCGTCGCGGCCTCGATCCGTTCGGCCGGTTCGTCGGCCCCGGGAGCGATCGGCTGAGCCGGGCGTTTCCTCCGCGAGCGATCCGAGAGCGCCCCAGGCGGCGGCTTGTAGCGGAACGCCAGCTCGATCAGCGCCGGGACCATCTCCAACAGCTCCCCCTCGGTGCGCCGGTGCAGCCGGGTCTGCATGATCTTGCGGGCGGAGCCGACCATCGCCCGCACCATCTCCGGCGGCATCCCCCGCTGCTCCGGCAGTTCCTCGAACACCGAGGCGACCATCGCTTCGAACTCCTTCACCGCGCGGTCAACGACGGCCCTCGCCCGTGGCCCGGCCGCCTCGGCCTCGACTACGCAGAGCCGTGCCGAGTCGGGCTGCGTCACCAGAAGCTGCATGAACGTTTCCATCCCCTGGCCCGCCCGCTCCTGCCAGCTCTCTTCGCTGCGCAACTGGCTGCGGGTGATCCCGACGATGCCCGCTACCAGCGCTTCGAGGGTCGCGAGGAAGCAGGCTTCCTTGTCCTCGAAGTACTTGTAGAAGGTGGTCCGCGAGACTCCGGCGACGCGGATCAGGTCGCTGACCGTGGTCTCGGCGTAGCCCTTCTCGGCGCTCACTGCGACCATCGCGCCATACAGCCGTTCGCGGTGGTTCAGCTCGACGTCCGCCGGCGAAACGCCGGGCCCCGGAGAGAGCTTTCTCCCGCGCAGCTCGTCCGAGTCCCCCCACGGCGTCTCCGTCATCCGGCGGCAGCCTATGACCGAATAACGGGCTCCCAGAAGGGGGACTGAACCGAAAATCAGCCGTACACATCTTTGCCCCAAACATATTCGAAAGTTTTTCAGCAAAAACTCGCTTTCTTAGCTAGAGAGCGGATTCATGCACACCCGTGTCTGGACATGGTGGCAAGTACTCGATTGAACTCTTGACACCAAAAGAGGTAAGCATCTATCTTTGCGGTCGTCCCCGCAGGGAATTGGTTTCTTGGGGGCACACAGGGCATACAGGCGTTCCCGCGGCTCCTGCCGCGGAACAGGGAAACGGAGGGACGGGACTTTGCGAGCAACGGCCGCGGCAGATCGCAGCGCTGGAGACGTTCGATCGCGACTTGGGGGCTCGCGCCGCTCGCACGATCGGCGTCGGCGACTCTCCCTGAATCGTCGCGCCCGCGGAGCGGCGGTTCCCCGCCGCCGCTCCGCCGCAACTTCATCCTCGCCGGCGGGGCGGGTCGCGCCGCTTGCAGTCATCATCGGCCTGCTGTTCCTGCTGGGTGCCTTCGCCTCGCCCGCGTCCGCTCTTGAAACCCATCCCTACACCGGCGTCGCCTTCGGCCCGGACGGAATCGGCGGCAGCGCCAGCTTCGAAATGGCAGGCTCGGTCGCCGTCGACCCCGGCAGCGGCGAGGTCTACGTCTACGACGTCGGCGCCGGCAAGGTCTACAAATTCGACGCCGCCGGCGCGCCGATGAACTTCTCGGCAACCGGGACCAACGCGATCAGCGACGTCGGTTCCGGTGGCAGCGCGGCCGAATACCAGGTCGCCGTCGCCCCTGCGGGTTCACCCGGCGGAACCGCCGGTGACATCTACGTAGTCAATGCCGGCAAGGCGGTTCACGTCTACTCCGCCGCGGGCACCGAACTTGCCGTGCTCGAACAGGACGGGATAGAGGCCTGTGGCGTCGCCGCCGACCCCTCCGGCAACTTCTATGCGGGGGTGTACCCCAGCACGATCAACAAGTACACCCCGACGGCCAACCCGCCCAAAGAGACCGACAAGGTCGGATCCGGCACTGCCGAAGTCGGGCTCTGCAACGTGGCCGCCGACGGCCTTGGCAACGTCTATGCGGCCAAGTACACGGGTGGCATCTACAAGTTGGAGGGCCTGGCCGATTCCACCCCGACTCCGATCGACTCCGACGCCGGGACGATGGCGATTGCCCCCGGGAGCAACGATCTATATGCCGACCGCAGCAACGAAATTCTCCGGTACGACTCCTCTGGCGCCCTGATCGGCAGCTTCGGTGGCGGCGAGATATCGAAATCGCGCGGGGTCGCGGTCAACACCGGTGCGAGCAAGGTCTACGTCGACACCCCGAGCAAGGTCAAGATATTCGGCCCCTGGACCACCGTTCCCGACGCGACCACCGAAGCGGCGGACGCCATTACGAAAACGACGGCGCAGCTGCATGGGACCATCGGTGCGGCCGGCGGCCCCGACGCTACCTGTGTCTTCCAATACGTGGCTGAAGTCGCCTACTTCTCGACCGGCTTCGAAGGGGCAGGCGAAGTACCGTGCAACCCCGCCGGGCCCTTCACCGGCTCCGGGACCACCGCGGTCAGCGCCACCGCGACCGGCCTCAGCGCCAAAAGCGGTTACTACTTTCGCCTCCTAGGGACCAGCGCCAACGGCTCCAGCAGCGGGCAAGCTCTCCTCTTCACGACCCCGGGTGCGGTCAACGTCAAGACCGATCCGGCCGGCAATGTCACCGATTCGGGCGCGACGCTCAACGGCACGATCAACCCCGAAGGAGTCGAACTCGAGGAATGCTCGTTCGAATACCGCCTGTCCGTGAACCCCTTTTTCAGGAGCGCGCCCTGCGCCGAGACCCCGGCGGCGATCGGCTCCGGTAACTCTCCGGTCCCGGTCCATCTCGACCTGAGCGAACTCAGGGCCGGCACCGAATACGTATTTCGGCTCGCGGCCACGAATGACCTCGGGAGCAGCCAAGGATCCGAGAAGGCGTTCAAAACGAAGGGGCCGACGGTCGCACAGGAATCGACCGCCGGCGTCAGCGAAACCGCCACCACCTTCAAGGTGACGATCAATCCGAACGGCTTTGCCACCAGCTTCGTCTTTGAATACCTCCCGCAGCAGGCCTTCGAACAAAACGGATATGCCGGGGCGATTATCGTCCCGGCCGGAGGCGAAAGCCTCGGGGCGGGCACCGCCCCCGTTGAAGGCAGCGCTCAGGTGAACGAGCTCGCTCCGGGAACGACCTACCGCGTCCGCGTCGTCGCGACCAGCGCCGACGGGGTGGCGCATGGCTCCGGTTTCAGCTTCACGACGCGAGCGCCCGCGCTTGCGTTCGGACCCTGCCCCAACGACGACTTTCGCAGCGGATTCGGCGCCTTGCTTCCCGACTGCCGTGCCTACGAACAGGTCACCCCCACCGACAAGGGTGGTCTGGACATCGAGGGGTTCGCGGACCAACTCGGAGCCGCCCCGGACGGCTCCAGCGTCAGCTTCGGGAGCACCAGCGGATCGGGGGCTCCGGTCGGCGGTGGTGGGCGCCAGGATCTGACGGCGCTGCTCTCCTCGCGGGTAGGCGAATCCTGGGTGACGCAACGTCTTCTTCCTCCCGAAACCCTGGGGGAAAAAGCGGAGTACCTCGGCTCCTCCCAGGACATGCGCTACGCACTCGTCGAAGCCGGGGATTTTAAAAAAGCCGCACTCTTTCTGATCGACACGTCCGACGAATCGGTCACGGAGGTGGTTCCGTACCAGAACGAACAGTCCGTCCAATTCGGAGCGTTCCATTTCGACTCGATCAGCAAGGACGGCGCGCGACTCTTCTTCGAGTCGCAGGTCAAGCTGACCCCTGAGGCGGTCGCGGGCGCGCCCAACCTCTACATGTGGGACCGGGCATCGGGCGAGGTGTCCACCGTCGGCCTGTTGCCGCAGTCCGACGGTGGCGGAAGTCCTCCGGGTGGCTCTTTCGGCGCGGGCTATGCTGCATATCTGGGTGGCTCCAGCGCCGGTCAGTACGTCGATGCGATACACGCCGCTTCGCCCGACGGCGACCAGATCTACTTCACCGCCGCCGACACCCTCCAGCTCTACCTGCGGCTCGGGCTCGCCGGGCCGACCCCGAGCACCGTCCACGTCTCCGCGCCGGAGGCGGGGGTGAATGATCCGAACGGTCCGCTGCCCGCCTCCTTCCAGGAAGCGACTCCAGACGGAGGCCGCGCCTTCTTCCTCTCCTCGGAGAAGCTCACGGCCGACGCCTCCACCGGGGGATCGGACGGTGGCAAGGATCTTTACCGCTATGACAGGGCAGACGACACCCTGGTCGACGTCACCGCCGGCCAGGAAGGTCCCGCGAACCCGAACGGAGCAGAAGTTCTGGGGCTCCTCGGCGCCAGCTCCGACGGCTCTACCGGCTACTTCGCGGCCCGCGGGAAGCTCACCCCCGAGGCCGCTGCCGGCGCCGAAAATATCTACCGCTTCCAGGAAGAGGACGACGGCGGTTTCACTTTCGTCTTCGTCGGCGAAGGTGAACCCAGAGACTGGGTATCCTCCAGCTACGGCGCCGCCACCATCGGGGGCTACATAGGCAAGACGGCCAGGGTCTCGCCTGACGGGGGAACGCTCGTGTACCGAGCGGAAAACCAAATCTTCATCTATCGGGCTGGGGATGAGGGTTCAACCTGCATCTCGTGCGATCCGGGCGGTACGACGCCAGTCGGCGCCTCGGAACTGACCGCCGGTTTCTTCAACAGCAATTTCTTTGTCCCCCCTAACGCGGGCCTCGCCGGCCGCCTGACCCGGAACATTTCAGCCGACGGCAGCAGGGTTTTCTTCCAGACCCCGAACGCCCTGCTGGCCGCCGACACCAACGGTACGCCGGAATGCAAGAAGCTGATCACGAGCCCAGCCGTCACCCATGAACCGTACTTTCCGATGTGTACGGACGTCTACGAGTGGGAGGCGGTGGGGGCCCCGGGCGGCTCGTGCACCAAAGTGGAATTCAACGGCGGCTGCCTGTATCTGCTCTCAACCGGAAAGAGCGAGGACGCGTCCTACTTCATCGACGCCTCCAGCGACGGCAGCAGCGTCTTCATCGGCACCACCTCGCAGCTGGTGCCCAGCGACCGCGACCAGCTCTACGACATCTACGACGTGCGAGTTGACGGCGGCCTTGCATCGCAGCAGTTCGTTCCCAGCGCTCCATGCGAAGGAGGGGCATGTCGGGCGATCGGCACTTCGGCCCCTGCGGCGCAGACGGCCGGCAGCGCCACCTTCAACGGGCCCGGCAACGTCAAGCCCAAGAAGCACAAGCGCTGCAAGAAGGGCACCCGAAAGTGCCACAAGAAGAAGCACAAGCACAAGAAAAATCATCACGGCCAGGGTCGGTCGGGCAAGGGAGATCGGAAATGAGGCGACGGATCGGTAAGAAATTCCGCTGGCTGGCCGCGGCGGCCATCGCCTGCGTCCTCTTCGCCGCGTTCTCGTCGTCTGCAGCGGCTGCCCAGCCCGCCGCTGCCTGGCAGATCCACCAGGCATCCCTGCCCACCAATTTCGTGCCCGGTTCACAGTGGACTTACGCCAGCGGCGGCCCGATGTACGAAATCTTCGTCCAGAACGTGGGGGGGGCGTCGTCCTCCGGCACCGTAGTGACCGACGTTCTGCCGACCGGGATCACCCCGGCTGTGGAACGAGAAGCGGAATTCACCACCGTCGATGCGACTTTGGGCACCATCACCAGCGGCTGTCCGTCCTCCGGCCAGACGGTTACCTGCACGATCCCCGGTTCGGTTGCCGCCGGGGGCGCGGTCCTCGTCAAACTCTACGTGGACGTATCGAGCACGGCGCCCACGGGGGGCCTGAACGAAGTCATGGTTGAAGGCGCCGCCTTCGCCTTGAGTCAGTTCCCTACTCCGGTCAGTTTGACCCCGGCGCCATTCTCGATCCCCCCGGCCGGACTGGGCATCTCCGCCTTCGACGAAGGCGGAGCCACTCCGGCAGCTGGATCCCATCCCTTCCTCGTCACCACCAACGTGGGGATCACGACGATCGGGAACGGCCGGCCCTCCGAGCCGATGCGGCGTGTCAACATCGAACTTCCACAGGGTCTGGTGGTGAATCCGCAGGCGTCGCAAAAACTGTGCGAGCCGCAGGTGCTTATGTACTCGCAGACGACGGATCCGCAAAGAACTTGCCCACCCGAGTCACAGGTTGGGCTTGCCTACCTGGTGCAGGAAGGCTTTCTCTACCACACGCCTTCTCCGCTCTACAACATGACGCCGGCGCCCGGAATGCCGGCTGAGCTCGCGTTCGAACTCGCCAACGCGATCGTGGTGGTCCGCGGCGGGCTCAACGGAGGCTTTCGACTCACCGCCGGCAGCACCGAACTGCTTTCCAAATACAGGATCACCGAAGCGGCTTTTTCTCTCTGGGGAGTTCCCTCCGACAGCCGGCATGACTTCCAGCGCGTTGGTGGTCTCGAAAGCCGCGGAGGAGAACCGAACCCAGAAGACTGCTTGCAAAATGGGTGCTCGATTGAACCGTCGCCCGCGCCCTTCCTGACCATGCCGAGCTCGTGCAACGAAGCACTGAGCCTCGGTGGAGCCGTCTCCAGCTGGCAGGGCAGCAGGGACGAAAAGACCGTGCCCTTCGCCGACGCCGAAGGCAACCCGATCGAGGTCAAAGGCTGCAACGCGCTCGATTTCGAGCCGACGATCAGCTCGAAGGCGACCACCAACGTCGCCGACTCGCCGTCGGGCCTCGACTTCAGCCTCAATCAGCCGCAGAACCAGCAGCTCGACGGCCTCGCCACGGCGATCCTCAAAGACGCCAAGGTGACCCTGCCCGAGGGGATGACGCTGAACGCCTCGGCGGCCAACGGCCTCGGGTCGTGCACCTTGCAGCAGATGGGGTACGAGCCGGATGGCGGAAAGATCCGTTTCACCACCGATCCGCAGACCTGCCCGAACGCGGCAAGGCTCGGCTCGCTGGAAGTGAAGACGCCGCTGCTGAAAGAAAAGCTGCCCGGCTCGATCTACCTGGCCAAGCCCTACGACAACCCGTTCGACAACCTCACCTCGGTCTACCTAGCGGTCGAAGACGAAGAACGCGGGATCGTCGCCAAGCTGGCGGGCAAGGTCACCCCGGACCCGGTCACGGGCCGGCTGACCGCGGTCTTCACCGAAAACCCCGAGCTGCCGATCGAAGACATTGACCTGCACTTCTTCAACGGCGCCGGCGCGGCGCTGACCACGCCGCTCACCTGTGGGACCAAGACCACCACCTCGGTCCTGACCCCGTGGACCTCGCCGGAAGGCGAGGACGCGACCCCGAGCGACTCCTTCCAGACCGAGGTTGCCGCCGGCGGCTCGGGCAACTGCCCGAGCAGCGAAGCCGATGCCCCCAACGCGCCGAGCTTCACCGCGGGCACCGTATCCCCGGTGGCCGGCGCCTATAGCCCGTTCGTGCTCAGGCTGGCGCGCGCCGACGGGACCCAGCGCCTGACCGGGATCGACGCCACCCTGCCCAAGGGACTGGCCGCCAAATTTGCCGGCGTTCCCTATTGCTCGGAGACCGAGATCGCGCAGGCGCAGTCGCGGAGCAACCCGAACCAGGGCGCACTCGAGCAGGCGAACCCGTCCTGTCCGAAGGCGAGCGAAGTCGGCACCATCGACGTGGGCGCCGGCTCGGGCCCGACCCCTGTTTACGTGTCGGGCCATGCCTATCTCGCTGGTCCCTACAAAGGGGCGCCGCTCTCGGTGGTCGCGATCACCCCGGCGGTGGCGGGGCCCTTCGACCTGGGAGCGGTTGTGGTCCGGACCGCGCTCTATGTCGACTCTGAAACCGCCCAGGGCCATGCTGTCTCAGATCCCTTCCCCTCGATTCTGCAGGGGGTCCCGCTGGACCTGCGGAGCGTGACGCTGAATCTGGATCGACCCGACTTCACCCTCAACCCGACCTCGTGCGAACCGAAGAGCCTGACGGGGGCGGCGACCGCCCTGACCGGCCAGAGCGCCTTGCTCAGCTCGCCCTTCCAGGTCGGCGGCTGCGACGGGCTGAAGTTCAAGCCGAAGCTGGCGATCCGCCTCAAGGGCGGGACCAAGCGCAACCGGTTCCCGGCCCTGCGGGCGGAGCTGACCTTCCCCAAGGGCGCCGGGGCCAACATCGAGCAGGCCCAGGTGACGCTGCCGCATTCGGCCTTCCTCGAACAGGCCCACATCGGCACCGTCTGCACCCGGGTCCAGTTCGCCGCCGACCAGTGCCCCAAGGCATCGATCTACGGCAGGGCGCGGGCGTTCACGCCGCTTCTCGACAAGCCGGTCGAAGGCCCGGTCTACCTGCGCTCGTCCAACCACAAGCTGCCGGACCTGGTCGCCGCGCTCGACGGCCAGATCGATGTCGATCTGGTCGGGAAAGTCGACACCGGCAAGGGCGGGGGCATCCGCAACACCTTCGAATCGGCCCCCGACGCACCGGTGACCAAGTTCGTCCTCGAAATGAGCGGCGGCAAGAAGAGCCTCCTCGTCAACTCCGAAAACATCTGCCGCAAGCCCCAGCGCGCGAAGGTTGCCCTCGCCGCCCAGAACGGCAAGGTCTCGGAAACGACGCCGCTGATCGCCAACGACTGCAAGAAACCGAAGAAGAAGCGCCACGGCAAGCAGGGGAAGAGGTAAGGGTTCACGGCGCAGATCCGTGACGTGAGCGCGGGACGGCTCGGCCGCGTCACCCGGCTGCTTGCCGCTGTGGCGGTGTGCGCTGGGATCGCGGCGGGTGCCGCTCCCCCGGCGACGGCGGCCGGGACCCCGGAAGTGCAGAGCTCTTACGTGACCGACGTAACCGCTACCTCGGTCGTCGTCCGCGGCGAGATCAATCCCAACGGCCTCAGCACTAGCTTCCGCGCCGAGTACATCACCGAAGCCGCCTACCAGGCAAACCTAACCGCGGTGCCGCCGCGGAGCGGCTTCAGCGGTGCGACCCTCTCGATCGTCAAGGGGGTGGGCGCGGGAACCAAAGACGTGCCGGTCTTCCAGCAGCTCTTCGGCCTGGCGCCGGCGACCGCCTACCGCTACCGGCTCCTCGCCACCAACTCGGCAGGCACCACCCCCGGGCCCGAGCGCAGGTTCGGGACCGAGGAAGCGACCAACGCGGTCCGGGTGCTGGACCGGCGCGGGTGGGAGATGGTTTCGCCGGTCGACAAGAACGGCGGCGCCATTCAGGGCTTCGAATCGATCTTCGGCGGCGGGGTTCTGCAGGCTGCCGCCGACGGCACCTCGCTCACCTACAGCTCCGCCGACTCCTTCGGCGGGGCTCCGGAGGGCGCGCCCGCTGCAAGCCAGTATCTGGCCCGTCGCGGAGCCGCCGGCTGGGGGAGCGAGAACATCACCACGCCGTTGCTCTCCGGCAGCTACGGCGACAGCCCCAACGGAGCCCCCTACCAGCTCTTCGCGCCCGACCTGAGCCGGGGGCTCCTCTCTAACGGAGAGCGCTGCCGCGGCTCGGACGGGGAATGCCCGGTCCTCAACCCGCCGCTGCCGGGAACCGGTGCGCCCGCCGGGTACCGCAACTACTACCTGCGCAACTCACTCTCCGGGGGATTCCAGTCCCTCCTCGACGCAGCCGCGGTGGGGGAGACTACGCTCGGCCCCGAGCAATTCGAACTGCGGTTCGCCGGGGCCTCCGCGGACCTAACCCACGTGGTCCTCTCCAGCTGCGCGGCGCTGACCGCGGATGCGGTCGAAATCGCCGCGGCGGGCGGCTGCGACCCCGATGCCCAGAACCTCTACGAGTGGTCGGGGGGCGAGCTGACCCTGGTCAACCTGCGTCCCGGCGAGAACGTGGGCACGCCGGGCGCTGCACTCGCCGCGCAGGCGGCGGCGGTCTCGGCTGACGGCTCTCGGGTCTACTGGGTGGGGCAAGCGTCCCCGGGACCGGACGAGGTCATCTACCTACGCGAAGCCGGCCAGACCGAGCTGCTGGGGGGATCGGCCGCAGGGGCCTTCCAGACCGCCTCGTCCGACGGCCGTTTCGCCTTCTTCATCACCGCCGCCGGGCACCTCGATCGCTACGACGCGACGAGCGGCCTCTCAGCCGATCTGACCCCCGGCGGTGGCGTCCTCGGCGTCCTCGGCGCCTCCCGGGACGGCTCCCGCGTCTACTACCTGAGCGCCGCCGGCCTCTTCCTCTGGGACGACGGCGTCACCACCGAAGTCGCCGCGACGGCCGGCGCCGGCAACTACCCGCCGACCACCGGCACCGCCAGGGTCAGCCCGGACGGCTCCCACCTCGCCTTCATCTCCACCGCGGAGCTGACCGGCTACGAAAACAACGGCGCCAGCGAGGTCTTCCTCATCGGGCCGCCCCCCGGCGGCGGCGCCCCCGAGCTCACCTGCGTTTCCTGCAACCCGACCGGCGAACGCCCGCAGGGGGATTCCTCGATCCCCGGGGCGATCGCCAACGGCAAAGCCGAAGGCTCCGCCGAGTCCTACAAGCCGCGCGCGCTCTCGAGCGACGGCAGTCGCGTCTTCTTCGATTCCGACGACGTCCTCGTTTCCACCGACACGAACAACCGGCAGGACGTCTACGAGTGGGAGGCCGAGGGCGCCGGCGACTGCACCCGCGAAGGCGGGTGCGTGGCCCTAATCTCCAGCGGGCGCAGCTCGGAACCCTCGACCTTCGTCGACGCCTCGGCCAACGGCTCCGACGCCTTCTTCCTCACCGACAGCTCGCTGGTCCCCTCCGATCCCGGCTCGTTCGACCTCTACGACGCCCGCGAAGACGGCGGCTTCCCGGTGCCGCCGACGGCGATCCCCTGCAACGGCGACGCCTGCCAGGCGCTTCCCGAAGCCCCCGAGGATCCCACCCCCGGCACCCAGGTCAGTGGCTCGGGCAACCCGCCGCTGCGGTTCACCAGGCTGAAGCCGAAGAAGCACCACAAGAAGCGCCACCACCGGAAAAGGCATCACAAGAAGGGCGGTTCCGGGAAGGGGGGAAGCAAGTGAGGCGCCTGCTCCTCGTCTGCCTGCTCCTGACCCTGATGGGCATCGGCGCCGCGGCGCCCTCCGCCCAGGCCGCTTTCGGCCTCCTGCCCGGCGCCGAAGGCTTCAGCGCCACCGCCATCCAGGAAGGCGGCACTTCGGCCACCCAGGCGGCTTCCCATCCCCAGGCGCTGAAAATCGACGTCAATTTCAACCCCGGTCCGGAATCACCCGGGGAACCGGGAGTGGTCTTCAGCGACGGCGACGTCAAGGACCTGCGGATCGACCTGCCGCCGGGCCTGATCGAAAATCCCTCCGCGGTCCCCCAGTGCTCGCTGGCCCGGTTCCACGAACCCCGGGTTTCCCCCTTCGAAGAAAGCCTCGCCGGCGAGAGCTGTCCGGCCCGCACCCAGATCGGCACCGTCGAGCTGCGCTCCTCCTACGGCGGAGGCATCACTCGCACCTTCGGCGTCTTCAACCTCGACCCGCCGCCCGGCGCCCCTTCCGAGCTCGGCTTCAATGCCTACGGCTCGCCGATCACCTTCATCCCCGAGGTGCGCCAGGCCGACGGCGAATACGGGCTCAGCCTCGTCGCCCACAACATCCCCCAGCTCGTCGACCTCCAGGGCCTGACCCTGAACATCTGGGGCAATCCGTGGGGGATCATCCACAACGCCCAGCGTGGAAACTGCCTGAACGAGCTCGAACCGTCATTCGGCTGGGCGAAATGCTCGGTCGGGCGGCCGTTGAACAATCCGGCGACGGCGTACCTGACCCTGCCGACCGGCTGCGAAGGGCCGCTGGCCTTCAGCGCGACCGCCTCCTCCTGGGAGGAACCGGCGGTGAGCGTCGACAACGCCTACCAGGGGCAAGCGCTCGGCGGCTGCAACGCGGTCCTCTTCGAACCGAACCCGGTCGGTTTCGTCACCGACCCCCGCGCCTCCTCTCCCTCGGGCTTCGACTTCAACCTCAACGTCGACAACACCGGCTTCCTGCGGCCGGACAAGCTGGCGCCCTCGCCGACGAAGAAGGCGGTGGTCAGGCTGCCGGAGGGGATGACCATCAACCCCTCGGTCGGCTCCGGCCTCGGCTCCTGCGGCAAGGCTCAGTACGCCGCCGAGACCGTCAGCGCCCCGCCCGGCGCGGGCTGCCCGAACGCCTCCAAGATCGGCGACTTCACGGTCCAGAGCCCGCTCTTCGGCGAAACCGTCGAAGGTTCGCTCTTCCTCGCTTCGCCGCACGACAACCCGTTCGGCACCCTGCTCGCGATCTACCTGGTCGCCAAGGCCCCCGAGCGGGGCATCCTCGTCAAGGTGGCGGGCCGCCTCGACGCCGACCCGGCAAGCGGCAGGCTGACGGCGACCTTCGACGATCTGCCCCAACTGCCCTACACCAACCTCAAGGTCCACTTCCGCGAGGGCCAGCGCAGCCCGCTGGCGACGCCGGCCGGCTGCGGGACCTTCAGGGTCGGCATGGACCTCAGCCCCTGGCGGGCGCCGGGGACGGTTCGCCACAGCGACTCGCCGTTCACGATCGGGGCCGGCGTCGGCGGCGGGCCCTGCCCGGGGGAGATCACGCCCTTCGCCCCGCAGGCCCAGGGCGGAACGGCCAACTCCAACGCGGGCTCCTACTCGCCCTTTTACCTCCACCTCACGCGCAAGGACGATGAACAGGAGTTCACCTCCTACTCGGCGCTGCTGCCGCCGGGGCTGACCGGCAAGTTGGCCGGCATCCCCTACTGCCCCGAGGCGGCGATCGCAGCGGCGAAGCGCAACAGCGGCTTCGCCGAGGCCGCCAATCCCTCCTGTCCGGCGGCGAGCGAGATCGGCCACACCGTCGCCGGCTACGGCGTCGGCTCGGTGCTCTCCTTCGCACCCGGCGGCCTCTATCTCGCCGGGCCTTTCAACGGCGCCCCGTTCTCGATCGTCGCGATCGACTCGGCCACGGTCGGGCCCTTCGACCTCGGCGTGATCGTCGTCCGCTCGGCGATCAAGGTCGACCCCGAAACGGCCCAGGTCTCGATCGACTCGGCGGGCTCGGACCCGATCCCCCACATCATCGAGGGGATCCCGATCCACCTGCGCGACATCCGCGTCTACATCTCGAAGCCGAGCTTCACCCTCAACCCGACCAGCTGCCAGCCGTTCACCGTGGCTTCGACCCTGAGCGGCTCCGGCCAGCGCTTCGGCGACCCCGGCGACGACTCCAGCGTCGGCGTCAGCAGCCCCTTCCAGGTCATCAACTGCGGCGCGCTCGGCTTTCGGCCGCGGCTGAAGCTACGGCTGAAGGGGGGGACCAAGCGGGGCAACTACCCGGCGCTGCGGGCCGAAGTGACGCCGCGGCCGGGCGACGCCAACATCGGCTTCGCTGCGGTGACGCTGCCGGCCTCGGAGTTCCTCGCCCAGGAGCACATCGACACGATCTGCACCCGCGGCCAGTTCGCGCGCGAAGCCTGTCCAGGTGGCTCCGTATACGGCCGGGCGCGGGCCTTCTCGCCGCTCCTCGCCGAGCCGCTCGAAGGCAGCGTTTACCTGCGTTCCTCCGAGCACGCACTGCCGGACATGGTCGCCGCCCTGCGGGGCGGGGGGAACGATCTTTCGATCGACGTCGTCGGGCGCATCGACTCGGTCCGCGGCGGCCTCCGCGGGACCTTCGAAACGGTGCCGGACGCGCCGGTCTCCAAGTTCGTGATGAACCTCTTCGGAGGCAAGCGCGGCCTCCTCGTCAATGCCGAAGACCTCTGTATGGGCGCCTCGCGTGCGGCGACGGCGCGGATGGCGGGACAGAACAACAGGGGAGTGATCTGGAAGCCGAAGGTATCGGTCAAGTGCCACAAGAGGAGGGGTCGATGAGGAGACGAGCGATATTGGTCGGCTTCTGCATCGCTGGCCTGATGGCCGGGGCGGCGGTACCGGCGCAGGCCGAGCGGACGCTGATCACGAAGAACGCTGTAAATACCGAAAGTGTCCCGGGCGGGCTTGAAGGCGCCTGTGGCGTCGCGCTCGTCGGAGAAAAGATTTACGTTTCCGACTACTACCACCATGCGATCGCCGTCTTCGATCGCGGCACCTACCTGGAACGGATCGCCGGCAATCCGGTCAACGGTCCCTGTCAGCTGGCGACCTCGGCCGGCGGCATCCTCTACGCCAACGACTGGCACGAGAGCGTCAGCCGGGTGCTCCCCTCCAGCCTCGAGTTCGATTCCGACGAATCGACCGGGGTCGCGGTCGACCAGGCCAACGGCAGGGTCTACGTCAACGACCGCACCTACGTCGCCGTCTACCAACCTTCCGGCGCGCCGGTCCTGGGAGAAGGCGCCGAACCGCTGCGGATCGGCCTCGGCACGCTCGGCGATGGGTACGGCATTGCGGTCGCCGGCGGCAAGGTCTACGTCCCCGACGCCGCCGACTCCACCGTGAAGGTCTACGAACCGGACGTCGACCCGGTGAACCCCAGCGCGGTGATCGACGGCGGAGCGACGCCGCAGGGACGGTTCGTCTCGCTGGTCGACGGCGCGGTCGCGGTCGATCCCACCAACGGCCACCTGGTCGTGCTCGACAACCTGCAGCCCGGGTTCGAATTCCCCCAGGGGGCGATCGAGGAGTTCGACGCCGCCGGCAACTTCCTCGGCCAGCTGAGCCAGAAGGTGATCCACGGCGGCCCCGGCGGCCTTGCCTTCGATGGCGGCATCCTCTACGCAACCAGCGGCAACAGCGAAGAATCCGCCGTCTTCGAGTTCGGCGCCTACACGGGAGGGGGGTCGCCGGCGATTGCCTCGTCGAACCCGCAGGCCGAGAGCTTCGCCGCCGCATCGACCGGTGTCGATGACCCGTCGTCAATCGCCGCCCTTCCGGCGCGCGTCGGCGCCGGGGGCAAGCGGCCGGAAGCGAGGCGAAGGGTGCTTCGTTTTCGGCTCGACAACGGTGGCGTAGGGGGGCTGGCCCGGGCCCGAAGCCTCGGAGGAGTGGGTCGATGAATCGGACGATCAGGGTGAAGGGTGCTCTGCTGGCCACCGCGTTGCTGGTGTCCTCGCTGGCGTGTCTGGCCCAGGCCGAGGTGATCCAGAAAAGGGGCGTACGGGTCGGCTTTGATGGCAGCCTCAGCCCCCAGGTGCTGCCGCGCCACGGGTCGGCCCCGGTGCATGTCGCGTTCGCGGCCAAAATCCGCTCGACCGACCCGGGCACGCCGCCGCAACTGCGGCGGCTCTCGATCGCAATCAACCGCTTTGGCCGGTTCACCCCCCAAGGCCTGCCGGTCTGCAAGCTGCGCGAGATCCAGCCCTCGACCACCAGCGGCGCCGTGCGGGCCTGCGGCGACGCCGTGGTCGGAGAAGGCCGGTTCTCCGCCGAAGTCCAGTTCAACCAGCAGGCCCCGTTTCCAGCGGCCGGCAAGGTCTATGCGTTCAACGGCCGCCTGCACGGCAAGCCGGCGATCTTCGCCCACGTCTACGGCACCGAGCCGGTGCCGACCTCCTTCACCCTGCCCTTCACGATCAGATCGAGCAAGGGCACCTACGGGACCGTCCTGGAGGCCGAGCTGCCGGAAGTCACCGGCAGCTCCGGCCACATCACCGGCTTCTCTCTCGACCTCGGGCGCAGCTTCAGCTCCCGCGGCCACAGGCGCAGCTACCTTTCGGCCTCCTGCCCGGCGCCGAAGCGCCTGCCGGGTGCCGTCTTTCCCTTCGCCCGGGCCAACTTCGGCTTCGCCAAGCAGAAGGTCGAGATCAAGCTGACCCGCAGCTGCAGGGCTCGCGGCTAGAAGCGGGCGGAGGGGCCCCTGGCGAGGCCACCCCCGTCCGCGGTTGGGCTATTTAGCGTTCCAGTACTTGCCCGAAGGCAGGCTGTCGACCAGGCTGCCTTCGAACCAACCTGGTTTTCGCTGATGAACGACGCGCCGGCAGCTTCCTGGATTCCCTTCGAGAAGCTGAGGCCGTGCAGTTTCGCCGGCAGATTCCACGCCGTCAGAAGAGTGCGGACACCTGCGGGCTCACATATCCCGGATGAGCTCGCTGGGGAAAATATGGAGTTACCCGATCTGTTGTTAGGCGAGATTAAAAACGTTGGCCTATCGAAAATGCCATCTACATCGGCTCGGGCTCGACGAGGTCAGCGCGTCATCGAGTTTTCTTAATCGCGCCGGGGCCCGGAGAGCGCGTGGCGCAGCGGTGAGGCGAGGTCGCCTTTGCGGGCGACGGAGACGCCGCCGAGCTCGAGCCAGCCGCTGAGCAGTCGCAGCTCCGCAGCCAGCTCCTCGGCGACGAGGGCGGTGTCCGTGTTCGGCTCGGCGAAGGCGCTGCGCACCCGCAGCACGCCGGCCTGACGGTCGCTCTTGAGGTCGACCCGGGCGACCAGGCGGTCGCCGAGGAGGAAGGGGAGGACGTAGTAGCCGTAGATGCGCTTGGCGGCGGGGGTGTAGATCTCGATCCGATAGCGGAAGCCGAAGAGACGCTCGGCCCGCTCGCGCGCCCAGACGAGCGAGTCGAACGGGGTCAGCAGAGCCCGCGCCGTCGCGGCTCGGCGCAGGCCCGCGGGTCGCTCGGGAGAAAGGTAGGCGGGTTGCCGCCAACCCTCGACTCGGATCGGGATCAACCCGCCGTCCTCGGCCAGCTCGGCGACGCGGGCCTTCGACTCGGCGCGAGGGAGGCGGAAGTAATCGCCGAGGTCGGCCTCGGTGGCCACCCCCAGCCGCCTGGCCCCGATCAGGATCAGCTGCCGTTGCGCCTCCTCCTGCGAGGGCGTCGGCGCGTCGAGCACGTGCTGCGGCAGAGCCCGCTCGGGCAGGTCGTAGAGGCGCTCGAAGTTGACCCGCCGCGCCGCGCAGACCCGCCCCGAGAAGAACAGGTACTCCAGTGCGGTCTTCTCTTCGCTCCAGCTCCACATCTCTCCCGGATCTCGCCGGCGTCCCTTCGCCGCCAGCTCCGAAGCCCGGATCGGCCCCCGCTCCCGCACCACGTCGAGCACGAACTCGAGCAGCTGCGGTTGCTCCGTCGCGATCCGCGCCACGCCTTTCCAGGCCAGCGCATCCGCCCGGGCCATCCGCCAGCGCAGCAGGGGCTGCAGCTCGACCGGCAGCAGGGATGCCTCGTGGCCCCAGTACTCGATCAGATCCCGGCGCCGCGCCCGCTCGGTCTTCCCCTTTCCGTCCTCGTGCCAGGCCAAGCGGTCCAGGGCCTGTCGCGGGTAAGGCCCGAGCCGCGAGTAGACCGGCATGTAGTGGGAGCGGCAGAAGACGTTCACCGAGTCGAGCTGGAGGAGGCCGACGTCGTCGATCGCCCGCCGCAGGTGCCTGGCGTCGACCCGGCCTGTCGGCCGCGGGCGGCCGAATCCCTGGGCGGCGAGGGCGAGGCGCCGGGCCTGCGCGGCGCTGAGGTCGAACTGGGGGGCGGGCACCGTCGAGCGATTCTCTCGCGTTTACTGCTGGCGGGCGCTGCGCGAATACGATCCCGGCTGATGCACCCGGACCCCGCCACCCTCCCCTTCGTCGACGAGCACGGCGTCGAGGTTGCCGCTCCGGCCGACGCCGTCTGGGAGGCGCTCTGTCGCGTCGCCGAGGGCTCGTTCTCCTCGCCCTTCGCTGGCCGCTTCGCCCGGCTGGTCGGCTGCGAATCGACGGGGCCGGCGGGGCCGCGGCCGCTCGCCGAGGGCTCCGCCTTCCCCGGCTTCGTCGTCGCCCGCGCTGAGCCAGGCTCGCAGTTGGCCCTCGCGGGCCGGCACCGCTACTCCGACTACGCGCTCGTCTTCCACCTCGAGGGCGACGGCGGGACGACGCGACTGCGCGCCGAAACCCGGGCGCGGTTCCCCGGTGCCTCTGGCCGCCTCTACCGCGCCGCCGTGATCGGCACCCGCGGCCACGTCCTGGTGACGAAACGCCTGCTGAACGCGGTCAAGCGCAGAGCCGAGCGATAGGGTTTCGCGCGTGGTTTACCGGTCGACGTTCATCCTCGCCATCCTGGCCTGCCTCGCGCTGGCGCCCGCTGCTTTCGCGGAGAACGAAATCGCCTACCAGTGCGACCTCGACGTCTGCCTGCTCGACCCGGCCAACCCGGGCTCGCCGACCAACCTCACCTATAACGGCGCCACCAGCTACGACGAAAAGCCGATCTGGTCGCCAGACGGGACCAAGGTCGCCTTCGTCAGCGACTTCACCAGCTCCGGGCACGGCGAAAAGAACGTCTTCGTGATGAAGACGACCGCGGCGGCCGGCGAAACGGTCGACCTCGCGACCCAGATCACCCACTTCCCGACCGAAAACAAGACGATCGCCGACCTCGCCTGGTCGCCGGACGGCAGCCGCATCGCCCTCACGCGCGGCAACAACGCGGGCGACGACAAGGTCTGGGTCGTCAACGCCGACGGGACGACGACCTTCCCGCTGGAGATCGGAGGAGGCGGCGCCAAGCGGCACCCGACCTGGTCGCCCGACAGCTCGAAGATCGCCTACGCGGTGGTCAAAAACGAACCGGAACAGATCTACATAGCCTCTTCCCAAGGCGGCATCGGCCAGCCGCTTGCCAACGGGAAAGGACACGAACCGAACTGGTCGCCGAACGGCTCCCGGATTGCCTTCGACGCCTACCACTCCGGTGGCTTTGGCTACATTGACCTGCACATCGTCAATGCCGATGGCAGCGGCACGCCGCTGATCGTTCCGCCCGGCGCGTACACGGAGTGGACCTTCAATGCCTGGTCGCCCGACGGCGGCCGGATCGCCTATCGCTCGACCGCTTCCAGCGGCGCCACCGTCTATCGAGTGATGAACGCCGACGGCGGTGGCGATCATCCGCTGGCGAGCCCGGGCGAAAGCGACGTCCGGTCAGCGTCTTGGTCCGCCGACGGCACCCGCCTCGTCTATGACGGCAGGCTCTTTTCCAGCCCCAGCGCTTACAACCTCTACGTCGTCAGCGTCGACGGTTCCGGCGGCGCCCAGCCGCTGACCAGCGACGGCAAATCGAAAGACCCCGCCTGGCGCGTGGTCAGCTCGACCCCGCAGGCGCCGCCGCCACACCCGGGCGCGGAGAAGCCGAAGGTCGTCTGGATCACCAAACGGATCTTCGTCGGCGGCGGCCGGCCGACCTACGTCGCCTCCTACTTCTGCGCCGCTCCCAGCTGTTCGGTCTCCACCGAGGGCAAGGCGAAGGGAGCGATCGCCGCCGGGCTGCGCTTCCGTCCGGGCGCGGCCGCCTCGGCCGCGAAGCCGAAGAAGAAGAAACCGCCGAAGTGGGTCGTGATCGGTCGCGGCAAGACGAAGATCCCGGGCGGGGAGACGCGCAAGATCGCGATCCACATCAACAAGACCGGCATGGCCGTGCTGAAGAAGTACGGCAAAGCGACGGCCAAGATCACGATCAAGGCCAAGCTTGAGGGCCAGGGCAAGCTCGAAATCCGCTCCCACACGGTTCACTTCGTCTTCAAGAAGAAGAAGCCGAAGAAAAAGTAGCCGGCCTCCGACTCAGCGCAGCTCGTCGAGCGATCTGACCTCGAGGTCGAACGGCTCGTCGGCGGCGCGGCGGCGACGGTAGGGGGAAACGGTGACCCGGTGGGTTTCGCCGCACGGGCAGGGGACCTCGATCGGGCTGGTGTCCGAGGAGGGGTCGGTGTCGACTTTGAGGCGGCGGAGCGTGCCCGTCGTCTTGCAGCCGAAGGAGATCACCCAGCCGAAGTCCTCGCGCTCGGTGCGTTTCTTCGGTCTGCCGGGCCCGGGCGTCATCGGCGGCACCTTATCCGTAAGGGGAGGCGCCGCGCCGGCTTGACGCGGCTGCGCGGAATTGCGAGGCTGCGGCGGTTGTGAAACCGCTTGCCAGCCGCCTCACGAAGATCTTCGCGATCGCCGGCCTCAGCCTCGTCGGCGTGGTCGGCAGCGCCCAGGCCGCTCTCTCGGTGACGCCGACGCGGACCTTCGGAATGGGCTCCCTCCACGCCATCGCTCCGGACGGGACCTTCTACTAGACCACCGGCCCGGGCTCCGGCGGCACCATCGTCCATACCGACGACGAAGGCAACGATCTCGGCGACGGATTTTCCTTCAGCTACACCAACTACTACCCGCTGGGGATCGGCTACTACGGGAACCGGGTGTACCTGACCATCGCCTCGGGGTATCACCGCCTGATCTCCTACCAGGTGAACTCGAGTGACCCCGGTCACGACTACCTCCCTTCCGACGTGGACACGGACGAGAGGATCGGCAGCAACCAGGCGATGCTGCGGGTCTTCGGCGACGGCGGCATGGCGATCGCGATGGGTCAGGAGAACAAGGTCGCCACCTTCGACGCCAGCGACCTGACCACCGAACACCCCTTCTACCCCCAGGGCTTCCACGGGGCGGGGATCAACCAGAATTTCCTCGCGGAACCGCCGTACGCTCTCGAAAGCTGCGTCGTCGGGCTCAACGCGGGCCCGATCCTCGGCGAACCGGACAAATGCGGGACGGAATACGGCCGCACGCCGACCCAGGGCGCGCCCGACGGCATCGACTATCCCAACGACATCGCCCCGGGCCTCGGCGGCGTCTACATCTCCGAGGGGGGCGCCAACCGGATCACCCACTACAACACCGTCGCCAACCCGGGCGCCACCCTGGACATGCGCTTCGGCTCCGGGCCCGGCAGCGCCGCCGGCCAGCTCTCCGGTGTGGCCTCGATCGTCCGCCAGCCGAGCACCGGCTGGCTCTACGTCAGCGAGGAAGGCAACCGGCGGATCTCCGTCTTCGACGCCGAGGGCCACTACATCGCCTCGTTCGGCTACGGGGTCCTCGACGGCTCCGACACGATGCAGGTCTGCGGGGTCGAAATCGGCCAGTGCCGGGCCGGCGTCGCCTATCAGTCGGACAGCCGCTCCTACTTCTCCCGCCTCAACTTCGGCCCCGACGGGGAGCTCTACGCCTTCATGCCGTGGGTCGGCCAGATCCAGGTCTTCAACCTCAGCGGCGGCGTCGGCGCGGAAAACACCAGCGGCGCCGCGCCCAAGACCGTTCCTCCCCAGCCGGTGGACAAGGACAAAGTCCGGATCAAAGCCAAGCCGCTGAAAGTCGCGAAAGGCGGCAAAACGACGCTGACGGGCGTCGTCAACCCGCCGGCCACCTGCCGGCAGCGCCTCGTCCTTTTCCAGGAACGAGAGCCGCGCTCCTGGAACAACCTCGGCAAAGCGATCAAGCCGACTGCGAAATGCACCGCGAGCAAGCGGGTCAAGGTCACCGCGAAGACGGTCTACCGCGCTGTCCTAATCAAGGCCGACAACCACGCGACGCTCGGCTACTCGCCCCGCCTCACGGTCAAGCTGAAGTGACGAGGCCGCCGGCGCTCGACGAGGCGACCGTCGCCGCCGCCTTCCAAGCGACCGCTGCGGCCTACCCGGACGCCAACGCGCTGCGGACCAAGGACGACGAGGTCAGCCTCACCTGGGGCGAGTACGCGCAGCGGGTGCGGGCGGTGGCTGCCGGCCTGTCCGCGCTCGGGATTGGGCGCGGCGACACGGTGGGGATCATGCTCGCCAACCGCCCCGAGTTCCACTTCGCCGACACCGGCGCGCTGCACCTCGGGGCGACGCCGTTCTCCGTCTACAACACGCTGACGCCGGAGCAGATCGAGCACCTCGTTGCCGACGCCGGCAGCCGGGTCGTCTTCACCGAGCAGGCCTTCCTCGAGAGCGTGCTGGCGGTGCGCGAGGCGGTCGCGGCGCTCGAGCACGTGGTCGTCGTCGACGGCGAGGCGGGGGAGGGGACGATCTCCCTCGCCGAGCTGGAAGCGATGGGCGAGCCGGGCTTCGAGTTCGAGGCCGCTTGGCGTGCGGTCGAGCCCGACGACCTGGCGACGCTGATCTACACCTCCGGAACCACCGGCCCGCCGAAGGGCGTGCAGCTGACCCCCGCCAACGTGATGGCGGCGTTCAACTCCTTCGACGAGGTGCTGCGGCTGGGCAGCGACTCCCGCCTCGTCTCCTGGCTGCCGATGGCCCACATCGCCGAGCGCAACGCCACCCACTACGCGCCGATTGCCTTTGGCGCCGGCGTTACCTGCTGCCCGGACCCGCGCCAGGTCGTCGCCTACCTGACCGAAGTCCGCCCGCACTGGTTCTTCGCCGTGCCGCGGGTATGGGAAAAACTGAAGGCGGCGCTGGAGATCGGGATCGCCGCCGACCCCGACCCCGAGCGCCAGCAGGCGGTCGACCGGGCGCTGGAGCTCGGTCGCCAGAAAGTTGAGATCGAGCAGGGCGGGGGAGAGCTGCCCGCCGACCTCGCCGCCGAGCACGCCCTCGCCGAGGAGCGGGTCCTCTCCGAGCTGCGCCAGCGTGTCGGCCTCGACCAGCTGCTGATCGCCAACGTCGGCGCGGCGCCGACCCCGCGCGAGACGATCGAGTTCTTCCTCGCGATGGGGGTGCCGCTGGCCGAGCTCTGGGGGCTCTCGGAGACGACCGGCGTCGGCTCCTGCAACCTTCCCGGCGCGATCCGGCTCGGGACCGTAGGCCCCGCGGCGCCGGGGGTGGAGTTGAAGCTGGCCGAGGACGGAGAGGTGCTGATGCGCGGCGGCACGGTGATGGCCGGCTACCGCAACGACCCCGAGAAGACGGCGGAGGCGATCGACTCCGAGGGCTGGCTGCACACCGGCGACGTCGGCGAGTTCGACGACGACGGCTACCTGCGGATCATCGACCGCAAGAAGGAGCTGATCATCAACGCCGCCGGCAAAAACATGTCGCCGGCGAACATCGAGGCGAAGATCAAGGCGGCCAGCCCCCTGATCGGCCAGGTCTGCGCGGTCGGCGACAACCGCCCCTACAACGTGGCGCTGATCGTCCTCGACGCCGACTTCGCCCCGGTCTTCGCCCAGCGGCACGGGATCGAGGAGACCTCGCTGGAGAAGCTGGCGGAGGAGCCGGCGATCCGGGCCGAGATCGAGGCCGCGGTCGAGCGCGGCAACGCCGGGCTGTCTAGAGTCGAGCAGGTGAAGCGCTTCGCCCTGGTCCCGGGTGAGTGGTCCCCCGGCGGCGACGAGCTGACGCCGACGATGAAGCTCAAACGGCGCCCGATCGAGCGCAAATACGAAGCCGAGATCGAGGGCCTTTACGCCTGATCTGAACGGCGCCTCTGCGGCGGCGGCGCGACCAACAGCGGCCTCTCGGCCCGGCCGAGGACGAAATTAAGCCAGGTTGCGTATGTCCACCCGGACTCGCTGATACGGTCGCGCCCGGTGACTCAACCAACCAGTCAATTGAGTCAGTCGTGGCCCCGCCTTGCCCTGTTCCTCTTGGGTGGGTTGCTCGTGCTCGTCGCGCTTGCTGCCGTGCCCGCCGGTGCGGCGGCGGCCTCGTGTCCCGTCAACCCGGGCAACAGCACCTCCTGGCTCGGCGGCGACGGCAATCTCGGCGAAGAACACTGGAGCAACGGAACGCCGACGAGCAGCTGCGACGTCTCGATCACGGCGGCCGGCGATTACACGGTGACGATGACCAGCGGCGCCAACATGCGGTCGCTGACGCTGGGCGGCACCGGCTCGACCCCGCACCTGGTGATCTCGGACCAGAGCCCGAACACGAACCTCGACGCGCAGCCAGCCGGCATCACGATTGCCGCGGGTGCCACGGTGACGCTCACCTGCCCGGCCCCGTCCGGCGGCTGCGGTCCCCATATCGACAGCGGCTCCCGCCCCTTCGCCAACGCGGGCGTGACCACGGTCTATTCGAACACCTCCGGTGGGGTTCAGTTGGGGGGCGTGATCGCCAACACCGGCACGATCACCTTCGAAAAGAGCGGGAGCCTCAGCGGCCAGGTGACCAACAAAGGCTCGATCGCGGTCAAGGACGGGGCCACCGCCACCAATTCCGGCAGCTCCTGCGGCGGCACCGAACCCTTCGTGAAAAACGACACCGGCGGCACGATCGGCGGCGAAGGGTCCGGCTTCCTCAGCGTGATCAACTTCGAGCAGGGCGACGGCATCAGCGAAGACGTCTACATCCCCTGCGGCAGCCTCAAATACACGGGCGCGGGCGCCAGCGAAGTAACGGCCGGCGGTGGCTTCAACCTGACCGGCGAAATCAAGGCGAACCAGAACCTGACGGTGAGCGCGAACAGCCCTAACACCAACGTGGTCCTGGGCGGGAACGTCACCAACAAAGGCCACGTCACCCTCACCTGCACGACCACCCCCGCCGACTGCAGCGGCGGTTCTGGCGCCGGCGCCGGCTTCAACGTCGCGGGCAACCAGTTCACCAACGCCGGCACGTTCACGGTCGCTGCGGCATCGGGGACCGGGGCCAGCATGGACAGCGGCAACGGCGGGACGATCACCAACACCGGAACGATGAACTTCGAACAGACCACCCGGATAAGCGGCGTGGTCGTCAACAAAGGCGCAATCGAAATTGCCGACGGGAAGGTCGTCACCAACGCCGGCAGCTCCTGCGGCGACACCGGGCCCAAGGTGGTGAACGACACCGGGGGCTCGATCGACGCCGCCGGCAACGGCACCCTCAGCGTCGATAACTACGAGCAGGGCAACGGGACCACCAGCGGCTCGATCCCGGTCCAGATCCCCTGCGGCACGCTCAAATACACCGGCACCGGCGCCAGCACCGTGCAGGGATCTGGCAGCGCCTCGATGACCGGCAACATCGCCGCCGGCCAGACGCTGCGGGTGCTCGGCCAGGTCAACACCCCGTCGTTCGCCAACGCCGGAACGATCGTCTTCGACCAGGGCACGCAGGACGCGAAGCTGTCGGGCGGCACGGTGACTAACACCGGCAAGATCGAAGTCTCCGGGCCTTCGGCGCATACGGCTGAAGTGGCCGGCGGGCAGATCCAGCAGACCGGCGCCGGCGCCGAGGTCGTGGTCCCGGCCGGGACGAAACTGAATCCGGGAGGGATGCTGACGCTGAGCGCGGGAACCCTGCGCGGGGGCGGCACCGTGAGCGGCAACGTCGGCAACAGCGGCGGCACCGTCAAGCCCGGCGACGGGGGCATCGGCACGCTGACCGTGACCGGCAGCTACGTCCAGGACGTGGCTCGGCTCGAGATCGAGATCGCCGGGACCGGGGTGGGCCAGCACGACGTCCTCGCGGTGGGCGGCGTCCTCGGGATCAACGGCACCTTGGCGCTGCTGCCGACGAGCGGCTACGCCGGCTCCGCTGCAATCGGCGACACCATTCCCTTCCTCAGCTACAACGACTTCGGCCTCGGTGGCCAGTTCGCCCAGACCACCGCCGATCCGGCGCTGCCCTGCGGCAAGGCGTTCTCGACGAGCGTCGACGAAGGCGCCAAGCAGCTGAAGGCGAACGTCGTCGCCGGCAACCCCTGTGCGAGCGGTGGCGGGACGGTCCAGCCTCCGCCGATCAGCCCGCCGGTGACGCCGAAACGCACCTGCCCGAAGGGCAAGAAGCTGAAGAAGGGCAAGTGCGTGCGCAAGAAGTGCCCGAAGGGCAAGAAGCTGAAGCGGGGCCGTTGCGTGAAGAACCAGAAGGCCCGCTCGAAACGCTCCTAGGGGGCGCCGCGTGCCTCCTCAGCCGGCAGTACCCGGCCGTTCGCGTATGATCAATAACAATTGATCATTATCGCGGGAGCGCCGGAAAGGCCGGCGGGGCGGGGGCCGGCGGTCTGGCTCTAGGGGGTTTCAAATGAAGGGGAGGCGCATTTCCGCGGTCTTCTGCGTGCTGGCGTTCTGTCTGCTGTTCGCCAGCCCGGCATTGGCGGTCAAGTACGTCGCGCTCGGTGACTCGTACTCGTCGGGCACGGGGACGAGGACGTTCTACGAATCGGCCTGTCAACGATCCGTGTACGCGTATCCGTACCTGCTGCACAACGCCCATCCCGAATGGACCTTCGTCAACGCGACCTGCGCGGGGGCGAAGACCGGGGACATCATCAGTAACCAGGTCAACAGCGTCACCTCGGACACCAATTGGGTCACGTACACGATCGGCGGCAACGACGCCGGCTTCTCCAGCGTGATCACCGAATGCGCGCTCCCGTCCTGGGCGTCGAACTGCGACGGGGCGATCAACACCGCGCAGGCCTATATCACCAACACGCTGCCGGGCCGGCTCGACCTGGTCAACAACGCGATCAAGTCCCGGGCGGCGAATGCGAAAGTCATCGTCCTCGACTACCCGAAGCTGTTCAACGGCGAAGACTGCAACGCGCTCACCTGGTTCAGCCCCAGCGAGGAGACCCGCCTCAACCAGACGGCGGAAATGCTGCGAACCGCGGTCAGCGCGGCGGCGACGCGGGCGGGGGCGAACTTCGTCTTCCGCGACGTGATTCCGCCCTTCGTCGGGCACGCGGTCTGTGACGGCGGTGGCGGTTCCTCGACGGAGTGGATCAACGGCCTCTCCAGCCCGACGGGCGAAAGCTACCACCCGAAGGTCACCGGTCACGCCAGCGGCTACTACCCCGTGGTGAAAGGAGTCACCGGCTGATTTCGGACCCTGCAAATAGCGCTCCGCGAGCGCTATTTGCAGGGCTTTTGAATCACTTGAGATGAACCATATGTACTGTCGAGCCGCGAGGGCGAAGGCTGTGCGGATGCTGACACCGCCCGAGACCTACTTCGCGCAGGCGCTTCGCTACATCAGGGTCGAAACAGAGATGACCCCCGAAGCCCTCGCCCTCGCGATCGACATGGCGCCGAGTGAGATCTCCCGCCTCGAACACGGTTACCGCCGGCCGCGGTACGACACGATGAAGAGGCTGGCGAAAGGACTGGAGGTTCCCTGCTGGCAGATGGTGTGGCTCGCCGAACAGCTGGAAAAAGGTGTCCGGGCGGACGATCTCCGCTGGCCCCCTTCGGGTTAGCTAGGCGCCACCGCATCGGTAGCAATCTGACCCGACATAGGATCGACCGGTGATCGAAGCCGTCACCTTCGACTTCTGGAACACGATCGCCCGGGTGCCGACCGGGGCGATGACCGCGGCCCGGCAGCGGGGGATCGCAGCCGCCCTGCGCAGCTCCGAGATCGAGGTCGAGGCGGACCTGATGCTCGATGCCTTGCGGCGGGTCGGGCTCGACTGGGAGCGGGCCTGGGCGCAGGGCAAACATCTGCCGCCGCACGAGGCCGCGGCGGAGCTTGTCCGCCATCTGGGAGTCGAGGGGGCCGCGCGGGAGATGGTCGCCGAGGCGTTCCTGGGCGCGGGCCGGGAAGTCGAGCTGGAGCTGGCGCCGGGAATTGGGGAGGCACTAGAAACGTTGGCCGAGCGGAAGATCCGCCTCGGGATCGTCTGCGACGTCGGCTTCAGCGGCGGCGAGCTGCTGCGCGAGCTGCTCGAGGCGGAGGGGCTGCTGCGCCACTTCTCCGGCTGGGCCTTCTCCGATGAGGTCGGCCATTACAAGCCGGCGCCGGAGATTTTCGAAGCCGCGATGGCCGCCCTCGGCGCCGGGCCGGGCGCGGCGATGCACGTCGGCGACCTGCGCCGCACCGACGTTGCCGGCGCCGCCGCGTACGGGATGCGGACCGTCCGCTACCGGGGGATGAACGACGAGGGTGAGGACGACTCCGGCCCGGAGGCTGAGTTTGTCCTCGACAGCCACACCGAGCTGGTCGAGATAGTCGAGCGGCTGCGGGCGGCCTAGGGCGCCCGCGGCGCCGGGGCGACCGCGTAGGCGGCCATGCCCTTCGGCGTCCCCTTAGCGCTGAAGCGTCGCTTCTTCGCCGCGGCCGTGCCGGGGGCGAGCCGCTCCAGCGCCCGGTCGGAAACCAGGACCTCGCCGGGCTTGGCGGCATCGGCGAGGCGGGCGGCGATGTTGACGTCGACGCCGAAGTAGTCGCCACCGAGCTTGCGCGGCCGGCCGAGGTGGATACCGGTGCGCAGCACCGGGCGGTAGCCGTCGACCTCGATCGGGGCCACCCGCTCGCCGGCGGCGAAGGCCGCCGCGACCGCGCCCGGCGCGTCCCAGAAGGCGGCCATCAGTCCGTCGCCGAGGCGCTTCACCACCTCGCCCTGGCGCTCGAGCACGGGTGGCTCGATCGCCTCGCTAACCTCGCGCAGCAAGCGGACGGCGGCCCGGTCGCCGGCCTCCAGGGCCCAGCTCGAGAAGCCGACCAGGTCGGTAAAGAGGATCGCGACGTCGACCTTGCCGTGGCCGCGGTCCTGCGACTCGGCCAGCCGCTGCCAGGCTTGCAGCGCGGTCAGGCCGAGCTCGCCGGCGAACCCGGGCTCGCCGCTGCGCAGCGCGACCAACTGTCGGGCGGCGCGGTCGGCGGGGCGGCCGCGGGCGGTGGAGAGGTGGTCGACGAACTCGTCGTCGCCGAGCGCGCGCTCGCGCGTGCGCCGGACCATCTCGACCAGCTTCGGGCTGCGGTTGAACCTCTGGACGGCGGCCGCGAACCGCCTGCCGGGCCTCTCGCTCATCTCCCGGAGACTGCCACAGCTCAGCGGCTCTTCAGCAGGCGGCCGACCGCCTCCATCATCTCCTCGGTCTTCTCGGCCCGTGCCTCGGGGGTCTCGGCGCCGACGACGCAGTGGCGGGTGTGTTCGTCGAGCAGGGCGAGGGCGACCTTGTCGATCGCGGCCTGGGCGGCGGAGATCTGGGTGAGGATGTCGATGCAGTAGCGCTCCTCCTCGACCATCCGTTCGATGCCGCCGATCTGGCCGCCGATCCGGCGCAGCCGGTTCTTGACCTTCTCCTTGTTCTCGATGTAGCCGGGGTCCTGCGGGGTCTCGTTCATATGCCGGAGTATACCCCCTCTGGGTATGTGCTACGGTCCTCGACATGAATACCCCCCGCCCGTATCAGAAGATCGCCCTCTTTCTCGCCGGCCTGATGGTCGTGTTCGCCGCCTCCGCGGCGCTCGGCTCCGCCTTCGAGCCGGCGCAGACGGAGGAAGATGGAATGGAGGAGTCGATGGACGCGCACGCGATGGAGCAGACGGCACACGAGCCGGCGGGCCTCGGCGTTTCCGCCGAGGGCTACACGCTGCGGATGAGCCCGAGCCAGCTGCAGCGGGGGGAGGAGCGCGAGCTGCGCTTCGCGATCGAGGACGGCGGCGGCGCCCCGGTTACCGGGTTCGACGAGCTGCACGAGCGGCGCATGCACCTGATCGTCGTCCGCCGCGACGGGACCGGCTTCCAGCATCTGCACCCGGAGATGGACGCGGCGGGGACCTGGACCGTGCCGGTCGAGCTCGACGCGGCCGGCGTCTACCGCGCCTTCGCCGACTTCTCCGTCGACGGCGAGCAGCAGACGCTCGCCACCGACCTCTTCGTCTCCGGCGGCGAATTCGAGGCGCGCCCCTTCCCGGCGCCGCGCCCGGTCGACGGGACCGCCGGCTACGAGGTCCGGCTGGACGCCGACGACCCGGTCGCCGGCGAGGCGAGCCCGCTCACCTTCACCGTCAGCCGCGACGGCCGGCCGGTCGAGGATCTGGCGCCCTACCTCGGCGCCAAGGGGCACCTGGTCGCCCTGCGCGAAGGCGACCTCGCCTTCCTCCACGTCCACCCGGAGGAGGACCACGAGGTGGCGGCCGACGAGATCGAGTTCGCCGCCACCTTCCCCACCGCCGGTCGCTACCGCCTCTATCTTCAGTTCAAGCACGAAGGCGTCGTGCAGACGGCGCAGTTCACGGTGGTGGTGCCGCGATGAGCCAGGCGGTCGGACACGACAAAGAGGAGCGGCTGGAGCTGCCGATCGAGGGGATGACCTGCTCCTCCTGCGCCGGCCGGGTGGAGAAGAGCCTCAACAAGCTCGATGGCGTCGAGGCGACGGTCAACTTTGCGACCGAGCGGGCGACCGTCGAGTTCGATCCCGGGCGGGTGGCGCCGGAGCAGCTGCTCGGCGCGGTGGAGGAGGTCGGCTACTCGGCCTCCCTGCCGGCCGCCGACGGCGAGGAGGACGAGGCGATCGAAACCGACCCGACCGCCGGTCTGCGCCAGCGGCTGATCTTCGCCGCCGCACTTTCGCTGCCGGTGCTGCTGCTGGCGATGATCGAACCGCTGCAGTTCGAAAACTGGCAGTGGCTCTCCCTGCAGCTGGCGGCGCCGGTGGTGCTCTGGGCGGGCTGGCCCTTCCACAAGGCCGCCTGGCAGAACCTGCGCCACGGCGCGGTGACGATGGACACCCTGATCTCGCTCGGGACGCTCTCGGCGCTCGGCTGGTCGCTCTACGCGCTCTTCTTCGGCGACGCCGGGGCGAACGGGATGAAGATGCCGTTCGAACTGGTCACCGAGCGGGGCGCCGGCGCCGACGAGATCTACCTCGAGGTCGCCGCGGTCGTCACCACCTTCATCCTCGCCGGCCGCTACTTCGAGGCGCGGGCCAAGCGCCGGGCGGGGGCGGCGCTGGAGGCGCTGCTCGACCTCGGCGCCAAGGACGTGGCGGTGCTCGGCGCCGACGGCGAGGAGCGGCGCGTCCCGGTTTCCGAGCTCGCGGTAGGCGACCGCTTCGTCGTCCGCCCCGGCGAGAAGGTCGCCACCGACGGCGTCGTCGAGAGCGGCGCCTCGGCGGTCGACCAGTCGCTGGTCACCGGCGAGTCGGTGCCGGTCGAAGTCGGGCCCGGGGAGGAGGTGGTCGGGGCGACGATCAACGTCGGCGGCCGCCTCGTCGTCCGCGCCACCCGCATCGGCGAGGACACCGCGCTGGCGCAGATCGCCCGCCTCGTCACCGAGGCGCAGTCGGGCAAGGCGCCGGTGCAGCGCCTGGCCGACCGGATCAGCGCCATCTTCGTGCCGATCGTGATCGCGCTCGCGGTCGGCACCCTCGGCTTCTGGCTCGGCAACGGCGCCGGCGCCAACTTCGCCTTCACCGCCGCGGTCGCGGTCCTGATCATCGCCTGCCCCTGCGCGCTCGGGCTAGCGACGCCGACGGCGCTGCTGGTCGGGACCGGCCGCGGAGCCCAGCTCGGGCTGCTGATCAAGGGCCCCGAGGTGCTGGAGTCGACGCGGCAGATCGACACGGTCGTTCTTGACAAGACCGGGACGGTGACCAGCGGCGAGATGTCGGTGGTCGCGGTTCACGCGGCGCCGGGGACCGACGAGGCGGAGGTACTGCGCCTCGCCGGCGCGGTCGAGGACCCCTCCGAGCACCCGATCGCGGCCGCGATCGCGAAGCGGGCCAAGGACGAGTTCGTGTTGCTGCCCGCGGTAGAGGAGTTCGCGAGCGAGGCGGGGGTAGGGGTGCGAGGCGTGGTTGGTGACCGCGCGGTCGCCGTCGGTCGCGCCGCGGGCCTGTCGAGTTTGTCCCCTATGGGAGGACAAACTCGACACTCGCTGCCGCCGGAGCTGGAGACGGCGCGCGCTGAGGCCGAAGCGCTCGGTCAAACCGCGATCGCGGTCGGCTGGGACGGGGAGGCGCGCGGGCTCGTGGTCGTCGCCGACACGGTGAAGCCGTCGAGCGCCGAGGCGATTGCCGCGCTGAGCGAGCTCGGCCTGCGGCCCGTGTTGCTGACCGGCGACAACGAGGCGACGGCGCAAGCCGTCGCCGCTGAGGTCGGGATCGACGAGGCGATCGCCGAAGTCATGCCCGCCGACAAGGCGGCGGTCGTCGAGCGCCTGCAGTCCGAAGGCCGGACCGTGGCGATGGTTGGCGACGGCGTCAACGACGCCCCGGCCCTGGCCCAGGCCGACCTCGGCCTGGCGATCGGCACCGGCACCGACGTCGCGATCGAGGCCTCCGACATCACCCTGATCTCCGGTGACCCCCGCGCCGTCGGCGACGCGATCCGCCTCTCCCGCCGCACCCTGGCGACGATCAAGGGCAACCTCTTCTGGGCCTTCGCCTACAACGTCGCCGCCCTGCCCCTCGCCGCCGCCGGCTTCCTCAACCCCCTGATCGCCGGCGCCGCGATGGCCTTCTCCAGCGTCTTCGTGGTGACCAACTCGCTGCGCCTGCGGGGGTTCAGACCGAAGCGCTAGACGATTTTACGTCTAGACGATTCAACGTTTAATCGTTTAAACAGGTAATCGTCTGATGAATGAGATCTGGCAGGCCCTCGCAAATGAGGCAGAGACCGCTGCTGAGCAACTCGCGGTGGGAGCGACTGCATTGGGGCGAGCAAGCTACGCAGAACGGGGCTACTACTCGCAGGGCTTCTTCGCTCTATCGGTGGGGCTTGAGCGTTCCTGCAAGCTCATCTTGGTTCTCGATCACGCTGTTAGAGAGGGCAGCTTCCCCTGCGAAAGGACGCTGAGGCGTTTCGGTCATGACCTGTCGCAGCTCCTGGATGCAGCCGATGCCGTCGCGGCACGGCTTCAACTCCCCGAGGATGAACGCCTGCCTCGATCCCCGATCCATGAGGGGATCGTCACCACCCTCTCCAACTTCGCGACCAACGTAACCCGGTACTACAACCTCGATGTGTTGACCGGCGCCCCCGGGGTGGAGGAGCGAGAAGACCCGATTGTCGAATGGATCCGGCGGGTCACCCAGCCGGTGCTCGAAAGGCACTACACCGAGCGGGCGGAGCGGCGGCACCTTTCGCGTGCAGCCGCCCTCGATGAGATAGCCGGCCCCTACACGGTGGTCCGGTTCTTCACCGAGGACGGGACCTCGATCGACTCACTGGCTGCCGCGTCCATGCGAAGCGCCGAAACGGAATTTGCCCGTCGCTGGGAGCGGATGTACGTACTGCAACTGGCGCGATTCCTCGGGTCCCTGCTCGGCGAGTTGGCGTTCCGGGGAACTGCCACCCAAGAGATCCCGCACTTGTCGGAATTTTTCGGCATCTTCCGAAATTCGGACCAGTACTTCAGGGAGCGCAAGACCTGGTCGATCCGCGGGCGTTGAGCGAGATATTTAGACGTCGGCAGCAACCGAGAACCAGCGCTCTAGGCGCTCCTTCGTGAAGACGTCGGTTTTCGGTCGCAGTTGGCGGGCGAGGGCGTCGCGGGGTCTGATGCCCTGCAAGCCGACCATCGCCCTCAACCCCGCTTCCGCCCGACCGTCAGCAGGTACTCCATGCCGAAGTGTGCCTGGTCCTCGCTGCCGGTGTTCCACTCGGCGCAGAACTCGCTCAGCGTCTGGTCGAACTCCTCGGCGCGGCCCTCTTTCTCGGCGTTGGCGCGGGCGGCGATCGTCGGCCCGTAGCGCTGCTTGAAGTGCTCGCCGTAGTCGTCGGGGCGCTGGAAGGCGGTCACCTCGAGGACGCCTTTCTCGACCGTCTCCAGCTCGACGTCGGTGCCGAGCAGGCCTCGCAGGTGCTCCTCGCCACCCCACAGCGGCGGCGGCTGGGCGCCGGGGGGAGGGGGAGGCATGAACTGGCCCATGGCGCGGAAGAGGGCGCCGATCATCCCCTCCGGGGTCCAGCTGAGCAGGCCGATCTTGCCGCCCGGCTTGCAGACGCGGAGCAGCTCGCTCGCGGCTTTCTCGTGGAAGGGGGCGAACATCACCCCGATCGAGGAGATGACGACGTCGAAGCTCGCGTCCTCGAAGGGGAGGTCGTGGGCGTCGGCCTCGACCCACTCCAGCTCGACTCCCGCCGCCTCGGCGCGGGCGCGGCCGGCATCGAAGAGCTCCGGGGTGAGGTCGCTGGCGACCACATTGGCTCCCGCTTCGGCGGCGACGATCGCGGCGTTGCCGGTGCCGGCGGCGACGTCGAGGACGCGGTCACCGGCGCCGATGCCGCAGGCCTCGACCAGGCGCGGGCCGAGCGGTAGGAGAAAGGTCTCGACCATCGACGGGTAATCGCCGGAGGCCCACATCTTGCGGTGTTTCTCCCGCAGCTCGGGGCTGGGGCTCGGGGTGTCGGGGCTGGGGGTCACTCGGCTCTCCTCTCGATCGGTTGAGGATTCCTTTCTACCTCCGGCCCCGCGGCCGATCAACCTCGCTGCGCTTTTACGACCCGCTCTCGGTCGCCACCGACGCCTCCCGCTCAGTCTCGATGCGGGGGAGGATCCGCTCGAGCCACTCGGGGATCCACCAGTTGCGGGCGCCGAGCAGCTGCATCACCGCCGGCACGAGGACCATCCGCACCAGGGTGGCGTCGAGGAAGATCGCCGCCGCCAGCCCGATCCCGAAGAGCTTGAGGAAGACTTCGGGGGAGGCGACGAAGGCGAGGAAGACGACGACCATGATCGCCGCCGCCGCGGTGATCACCCGGGCGGTCTTGGCGAGGCCGTCGGCGACCGCCCGGCGGGTGTCGCCGTCCTTCAGGTACTCCTCGCGGATCCGCGAGATCAGGAAGACCTCGTAGTCCATTGATAAGCCGAAGAGGATCGCGAACATCATCACCGGCATGAACGGGGCTATCGGCACTTCGTGGTCGATCCCGATCAGTTCCCCGACCGGGCCGCCCTGCGCAACCAGGGTCATGACGCCGTAGGCGGCGCTGACCGAGAGCAGGTTCATGATCGCCGCCTTCAGGGAGATGAACGGCGAGTGGAAGGCGACTAGG
>Ga0164302_10000011_pt1 | contig 42151 bp, 42 predicted proteins | sample Whisoiple_202_MG_FD_109714 | JGI IMG/M metagenome (GOLD analysis project Ga0164302, IMG submission 109714) | Soil microbial communities amended with pyrogenic organic matter from upstate New York, USA - Whitman soil sample_202_MG | ecosystem: Environmental > Terrestrial > Soil > Agricultural... | reverse complement strand
TCGACGAGCAACTGGCGGTCTCCAGCGCCGGCGGCGGGCTCAGGGTCGCGGCGGTGGGGCTCGTCGCGGACCTGACCGCTGCCGCGGCGCGGCAAGCAGCGCTCAACGCTGGCGCCCGGGTCGAGGCCGTCCTCTCCGGCCGCCTCGAAGAGGCGCAGCTGGACGAGCTCGCGGCCGCCAAACCCGAGATCGTGCTCTTCGCCGGCGGCACCGACGGCGGCCAGGCCGAGCTGGTGCTGGAGAACGCCGCCCGCCTCGCCGGCCGGGAGCTAGGCGGCAATGCGGTCGTCGCCTGCAACGCCGAGGTCGCCGAGGCGGCTGCCGAGCTGCTGCGCAGCTCCGGGATGCGAGTCGCGGTCGCGGCGAACGTGATGCCGGAGCTGGGAAGGCTCGAGGTCGGGCCGGCGCGGGAGGCGATCCTGCGGGCCTTCCTCGACCACGTGATCGGTGGCAAGGGCCTGAGCGCCAGCCCCGAGTTCGAACGGATGGTGCGGATGCCGACCCCCGAGGCGGTCCTCGAGGCGACCGGCCTGCTGGGGGACGCGGTCGTGGTCGACGTCGGCGGAGCGACCACCGACGTCCACTCCAGCCGCACCGTGGAGGCCGCCACGCCGGGGATCGAGGACCCTCTGCTGCCGTCCCCGCCGCTCCTTCGCACCGTGGAGGGAGACCTCGGTCTGAGGGTGGGTGCGGCCGGCGTCGCCGCGGTCGACGGGCGCTGGCTGAACGAAAAGACCGCTGGCGACGAAGCCACGATTCGACAAGCTGTCTCGATTAGAAAAGAGCAGCCCGCTTGGATTCCGCAGACCCCGGAGGAGCTGCGTTTCGACGCGCTGCTGGCGTCCGCCGCCGGCGCCCAGGCCCTCGTCCGCCACTGCGGGACGATGCTGCTGAGCCGGGGGGAGGGAGGGCCGCCGACGCTGGTCCGCGACGGTCCCGACCTTCGCGAGGTTCCCCTGGTTTTGGGTACCGGTGGGGTTTTCGTTCACCGCGAGGACGGCGAGTCGATCCTGCGGCAGGCGCTGGATCGGCGGGCGCCTCGGTCGCTGGCACCCCGGGCGCCGCGGGTAGCGATCGACCGCGGGTACCTCCTCGCTCCGCTCGGCCTGCTCGCGAGCGTCGATCGAGCAGCCGCCCGGCGGCTTGCTGAGCGGGAGTTCGGTCTCACCAAAAACTAGACACGATGACCAATTCCGTTTAGGCTCGGACTTGCCAGCCATCGGGTGGATGGCAGATGATCCCCCTGGAGGAATCGAGGGAGAGGGATGTTCAAGCGCCGCCAAAAAGGGTCAGTGACGCGCGTCTTCTACGCGGGAGACGTGCACGGCTCGCGCGTCTGCTGGAAGAAGTTCGTCAACGCCGCGGCGCACTATCCCGCCGACGCCCTGGTCATGGGCGGCGACCTCACCGGCAAGGCCCTGGTCCCGATCGTCCGCGAGGGCGACGGCTCCTACAGCGCCCGCGTGATCGGCGAGCAGCGGGTCGCGCACACGGCCGAGGAGCTCGACGAGATGCAGCGCGCGATCTCCACCAACGGCATGTACCCGCTGATCGTCGACGTCGACGAGGCCCGCGCCATCGCCGGCGACGCGCGCCACCGCGACGAGGCCTTCGAGCGGGCGCTGCTCGACGAGCTACGGCTGTGGGTCCGGTTCGCCGATGAACGGCTGGCCGGCACCGACACCCGCGCCTTCGTGATCCCGGGCAACGACGATCCCTGGTCGATCGACGAGGTGCTCGCCTCGGGAGTCAGCATCGAGGCCTGCGACGAGCAGGTGAAGATGCTCGGCCCGCACGAGATGGTCTCCTTCGGCTTCTCGAATCGGACGCCGTGGCAGACGCCGCGCGAGCTCGACGAGGACGAGATCTACTCCCGCCTGCGGCGCTTGACCGACCAGCTTGAGGCCCCGAACCGGGCGATCTTCAACATCCACGTGCCGCCCTACGAGAGCAGCCTCGACACCGCCTTCGAGGTCGACGAGGAGCTGCGGTACGTAATGAAGGGGGGCCGTCCGCACGAGGTCCCGACCGGCAGCCCGGCGGTGCGGCAGCTGATCGAAGAGGTACAGCCGTTGCTCAGCCTTCACGGTCACATCCACGAGAGCAAGGGTGTGGCGAGGATCGGTCGCACGGTGGCCATCAACCCGGGTTCCGACTACGGCAGCGGACACCTGGACGGCTGCCTGATTCACCTGGCCGCCGACCGCGTCGTCAATCAGTACCTGGTCTCGGGATGAACCAGGCTCAACGGGGAAATCAATGGGGAAAAGGGGAGATATGAGCGAGCAGACCGGCACCGGTACCTATGCGCGCAAAGCCACCGGCCTGGTGCGTGAAGTTTCACCGTTCTCGACTTTCGTCTTCAACATGGCTGCACAGCCGACCGCGATCCTGATCGCGACCGCCGCCTTCATCCTGCCGCTGGCCTTCTTCCCGGGTGGATCGATCTGGCTGGGTTTCGCGATGGCCTTCGTCCTCGCGATCCTGCTCTGCGTCTGTTACGGGCTTTTCACCTCGGCCATCCCACGCAGCGGTGGTGACTACGTACTTGTCGGCCGGGTGACCCATCCGGTCGTGGGAGTGATCTCCTCGTTCTTCTGGGTCTCCGGCGTGATCCTCGTGATCGCCTTCGTCGCGCAGTCGTTTGTCCTCATCGCGCTGGCGCCATCGCTGACCGCCGTCGGCCTCATTGGGGACCATCACTCGCTGGTCACCGCGGGCGAAACCCTCGCCACCGAGAAGTGGTGGCAGTTCGGCGTCGGCGCCGCCGTAATACTCGGCTCCGCGGCGATGCTGGCCGGTGGCTGGCGTTGGACGACGCGGATCATGAACGGGCTTTGGGCGGTGACGATGATCGGCCTCGGAACCGTCCTCGTCTTCCTCCTCTTCAAGAGCCACGACGGCTTCGTCCACAGCTTCAACCAGTTCGCCGGGCCGGTGACCGGCGAAGGCGACTCCTACAACGGGATCGTCGCCGCCGCTCAGAAGGAAGGGATCGACCCCTCGCCCGCCTTCAGCCTCGATAACACCTGGCCGACGATGGCGGCGATCGCCGGACTCTCGATCTACGGCTGGCTCTCGATCTACATCTCCGGCGAGGTGCGCCGCGCCAAAGACATCACGCAGGTGAAGATCATGAGCCTCGCGACCTTCGTCCACATCCTGATCGCCGTGATCTTGGGAGCGGTCTTCTTCTGGAAGTTCGGCCACGACTTCTTCGTCGCGATCAACGGCCTCAGCTTCACCGAAAGCTACCCCTTCGCCGGAGCGCCTCCGTACTACACCTTCCTCACCTCGATCGCCGGCGGCAGCACCCTGTTCTCATGGTGGCTGCTGATCACCTTCGCGGTGGCCTACCCGCTGCTGATGCTGCCGCAGATCGCGATCGCCGTGCGCAGCTTCTTCGCCTGGGCGCTCGACGGCCTGCTGCCGTCCAAGCTGGCCGAGGTCTCACCCCGGACCCATGCCCCGAACTACGCGATCGGCCTTGTCGTGGTGCTCGGCCTGGCCGCCCTCTACTGGGCCGTCAGCAACAACGAAGGCTTCAACAAATTCCTCTACGAGGCGGTGCTGCTGCAGCTGGTGACGATGGTCCTGCTCTCGATCTCCGCGGTCCTGCTTCCGTATCGCCGGCCGGACGTCTGGCGCGCCTCGGCCACCACCCAGCGGATCCTTGGCGTGCCGGTGGTGTCGCTGTCCGGGGCGATCACGATCGTCCTCATGGCTGGGCTGTTCTTCATCTACATGCACTACCCGTCGCTCGGCATCGAAGACAAGGGGCACTTCTTCCGCGACTGCGGGATCGTGCTCGCCGCGGCGTTGGTGACCTTCTTCATCGCCCGCGCGGCACGCCGCCGGCAGGGAGTCGACATCGACAAGCTCGCGGCTGAGATTCCACCGGAGTAGCGTCGTTCGCGTGGAGCCGCTTGCCGACCCCGTCGCCGAGGGGACGAGGATTGCCGAGGCCGCCGCGGAGCGCGGCGTCCCCCTGCGGCTGGTCGGTGGGGTGGCGGTGGCGGTCCTCTGCCCGAGCAGCCGGCAGTCGCCGCTGAAGCGGACCTACGGCGACATCGACTTCGCCACCCGGGGCTCGGACAAGCGAGAGGTGGCCGCGCTTCTGGAGTCGCTGGCCTACGTCCCCGACCGCGAGTTCAACACCCTCCACGGTCACCGCCGGCTGTTCTTCTTCGACGAGCACAACCAGCGCCAGGTCGACGTGTTCGTCGACGAGGCGAACCTGTGTCATCGCATCGACCTTCGCGACCGCCTCGAGGTCGCGCCCCTAACCCTCTCCCTCGCCGACCTGACGGTGTTGAAGCTGCAGGTGGTCGAGACCAACGAAAAGGACTACCTGGACGTCTGCGCGATCTTCGCCGACCATGACCTCAGCGCTGACGAGAGCGGAGTCAACGTGTCGCACATCGCCGCTCTGGCGGGCGCCGACTGGGGCCTGTGGCGAACGCTGGGCATCGTCGCCGAGCGGAGCGCACAGTTCGCCCGCGACCTGCCCGGGTTCGACGCCGGCGACCGCGTCGCGGAGCGGCTCGAGCGCCTGCGGGCCGGCTTGGAGGACGCCCCCAAGAGCCGCGGCTGGAAGCTGCGGGCCCGGATCGGCGACCGCAAGCGCTGGTACGAGCTTCCCGAGGAGGTCCACTAGGAATGGTCTTGTCTCAACCATTGGGTAGTCTCGCCCCTGTGAAGTGTCTGACCAATCGTCATGGGAAGCGGCAAAGTTGACGCGGCCGAGGCGCGGAGAGCCGCGCGCGAGGACGAAGATCATCGACGCGAGCCGCAAGCTGTTCGCCCGCCGCGGGTTCTCCGAGACCTCGATGGGGGACATCGCCCGCGGCGCCCAGGTCGCGCGGGCGACTGTCTATAACAACTTCGACGACAAGCAGGACATCCTCGCGGCGATCATCAGCGACTACATGACCGGGTACGCGCGGATCGCGCAGCGGCTGCGCGAAAGCGCTCGTTCGGGCCAGACCTCGTTCGAGCTGATCCAGGAGATGGTGCGCGAGGCCCTCAGCTGGCGGGTAAAGAATGCCGACCTCCGCCCGATCGTCGCCGTGGCCCGCAACCTGCGGGGCAGCGGCTGGGAGGAGGCGAACAAAGCCGCTGATGACGCGATGCTCGGCTGGATCATGGCGGTCCACGCCGCCGACGAAGACGCGGGGCTGATCCGCGAGGACATCGACCTCGAATTCGGCGTCCGCGCCGCCTACAACATGATCGAGTCGATCCTCTCGACCTTCGATGTCTCCGCTACGCCGGAAGAGATCGATGAGAAGGCACACCAGCTTGCGCTGCTGCACTGGTATGCGATCTGCTCGGTTTCCCCGGATGAGGCGCCGCGCAGCCCGCTCGGCCGCAAGACGGCCGTCGACGAAGTGTAGACAGGCTGTCTAATCTCGATTAATCTGTGTGGGCTCTTGTCCGCACCAGATCAATTCGCAGGGGATCTGGCTCATCTGATCCACCCCCTAACCGATCACTCCCGTCTGGCCGAGACGGGCCCGCTGGTGATCGTTCGCGGCGAGGGCTGCGAACTGATCGCCGCCGACGGGCAGCGTCTGATCGACGGGTCGGCGGGACTCTGGACGGTGAACCTGGGGCACAGCAGAGAGGACCTCGTCGCCGCTGCCCACAGCCAGATGCAGACGCTGCCCTACGCGGCGACCTTCGGCGGCGTCTCCTCGCCGCCAGCGATCGAACTTGCGGAACGGCTTGCCGAGCTGGCTCCCCCGGGCCTCAACGGCGTCTTCTTCGTCAGCGGCGGCAGCGAGGCAAACGAGACCGCGATCAAGCTGGCGAGGAGACACTGGGTCCGGAATGGGCAGCCGCGGAAATCGATCGTGATCGCTCACGACCGCGGCTACCACGGGCTCACCGGCGTGACCACGACGGCGACCCGCCTACAGCCCTACCACACCGAATTCGGCGTCCAAGCACCAGACGTCGTCGAGGTCCCGGCGCCGTACCCGTACCGCTGCGCCGACGGGGTCCCCTGCGAGCCCGAGAGCTGTCCCGTATGCCGGGCGGAGACGCTGGAGGCGAAGATCGAAGAGCTTGGGGCCGAGCGGGTGGCGGCGGTGATCGTCGAGCCCGTGTTCGGCTCCGGCGGGGTGATCGTTCCGCCTCCCGGCTACCTGCGGCGGCTGCGCGCGGTCTGCGACCGCCACGGGGTGCTGATGATCGCCGACGAGGTGATCACCGGATTCGGCCGCACCGGAACCTGGTTCGGGTGCGACCACGAAGACGTCTCACCGGACGTGATCACCTTCGCCAAGGGGGTGACCAGCGGTTACGTCCCGCTCGGCGGGGCGATCGTCTCCGACGAGCTCTGGGGCGAGCTGCGCGACCCCGGACAGCTGCCTGGGTACCTAATGCACGGCTTCACCCATTCCGGCCACCCGGTGGCCTGCGCGGTCGGCCTCGCCAACGTCGAAGCGATCGCTCGGGAGGGATGGCTGCAGCGGGTCCGCCAGGCGAGCGAGACGCTGGCGCGCTTGGTCGCGCCGCTGCGGGACCACCCCGAAGTCGGCGAGGTCCGCCAGGCCGGGTTGATGGTCGGGGTCGAGCTCGTCTGCGATCGGGAGACGCGTCAGCGCTGGCCGGTGGAGGTCGAACGCGGCCGCCGGGCGGCCGCGGCGGCGCGGGAGCGCGGCCTGCTGACACGGCGGCGGCGCGACGACATCATCTGCCGGGCTCCGCCGATCGCGAACTCCGACGAGCAGTTGCAGCGGACGGTGGAGATCCTCGGCGCGAGCATCGAGGCGACCGGGGACCTCCACCGGTAGGGAGCGTCAGGGCAGGTACTTTTCCGCCTGTTCCTTGGCTTCTTCGAGACCCTTTTCAGCCTTGGCCTGACCTTCTTCGAGCCCCTCTTCGGCTTCCTTCTGGGCCTTTTCGATCTTCTTCTTGGTGTTGCCGCTGACCTGTTCCTTGGCTTCTTCCAGGCCCTTCTTGGTCTTTTCCACACCTTCGTCGATCGCTTCTTCGGCCTTCTTGGTGCCTTCTTCGACCTGAGTTTCGGCCTGTTCCTGGACGGTGCCGGTGTCGTCGTTGCTGCTCCCGCAGCCGGACCAGACGGCTCCTGCGGCGACGAGGGCCAGCACGGAGAAGAGGGCATAGACGGTGCGCAGCTTGCTGCTCATTTAGTTGCTCCCAGATCGTTGCGGTTTAACGTGGTGCGGCAGTGAATCAGACCCAGCCTGACAGCTTCGAAGCCCTCGTGGCCGACGCGATCGACGCGCTTCCCGAGGAGTTCCAGCGGGTCCTCGAACGGGTGGCGGTCGTCGTCTCCGACCTCGGCACCGAACGCCACGCTTACGGCGAGTACTTCGGCGACGGGGTCGCCGCCGAACGCTACGAGGACCGGATCGTCATCTACCGCGACACGCTCGAACGGGATTTCGGCCACGACCGCGCCTTGCTCGCGCAACAGGTGGAGCAGACGCTGCGCCACGAGCTCGCCCACCACCTGGGCTGGGACGAGGGCGGCGTCGGCGGGCTCGGGCTCTAGCTAGGAGCTTCCGGCGACCTGGCAGCCCCGCAGCAAGGTTTCGCTGAACTCCCGGTGCGCCTCGAAGCGGAAGGTGCCGCGGGCGAAGGGAAAGAGCGCCGAGTCAATGCCGGCGGGGGTGCTGCAGGCGGCCGAGACATAGCTGCGGCGCTTACCGCCGAACGAGTACCGGCGCCCGATCGTCAGGTCGATTTCGGTCACCGACCCGAGGTCGCCGCCGAGTTTCGGGATCCGCGCCCGCAGGACGGTGCCGAATTCGCCCTCCCGCTGGTGGCCGATAGTCAGCGGCACGACCAGAGTGAAGCGCACCGGCGCGCCGGCGAAGAGGTGGAGCAGCAGGGCCGGCTTGCCGTTGCGGCTGCTGTTGAAGGCGAAGATCTTTCCCGCCACCGGGATCGCGCGCCCGAGCGTGACCTCGGCCCGGAACCGCCCGCTGCCGACCCGGGCGCCGCCGCAACGGGCGAGCGCGGTTTCGGTGCTGGTCGACTGCAGGGCCGGCGCCGCGCAGACCGGCAGGCCCTTGGAGTAGAGGCGGCCGTTGCGGTTGAGCTTGACTTCGATCCAGCGCAGGGGCGGGGGGTGGCTGCCATCGGTCGTGGCGACCTTGCCGTGGATCGCGATGCTGACCGGAGCCGGCTGCGAGCGGGGCAGGACGTGGGGAGTGAAGTTGGCGCTGAAGGTGACGCGGAGGTTTTCGATCTGCAGCGTCTCGGCGCCCGAAGACGCGCTCCAGGCGGTGGCGAGGACGGCGATCAGAGCAGGTATGAGTACTCGGCGGCGCATGCTCCCGAACCGAGTCTAGGTGGAGTGACCCGTGACCAGGGTTGAGTCTCGGTTGAGCCTTGCCTCACTCGTCCTTCTGGTCGCCGGGGTGGGTTATGCGTTCGGCTCGTTCGCGCACTTCTTCGCTTGCTTCCCGGGTGGCGGCGAAGGCCTCCTCTTTGGCCGCCGCCAGCCCCTCGCTCGGCTTGCCGCCGACGACGTCGCGGAACGCGTTCTTGAAGCGCTCGGTGCGGCGGTCCGGGGGGAAGCGCTCCGCCGAGCGGGCTTGCTTCTTCGGATGGCGCTCGCCGTAGCGCCGACGCGCCCAGGCCGAGCCGGGCTTGCCGAGGCGGCAGGCCCCGTAGAGGGCCACGGGGAAGACGAAGAAGCCGATGGTCCCGTGCAGGATCCGGCCCTTGGCGAAGCAGACCGCGACCAGGAGGAAGGCGATCAGGACGCTGAGGACGGTGCCGAGGATCGACTGAATCGAGCCGTCTTCGATCGTGAACGGGGTGAATCCGAGCAGCGCCAGCAGCATCAAGGCGGCGGCGATCACGGTCGCGTCGATCGAGCTGCGGCCCTCCTCGGCCCAGTAGACGTCGTCGAGGTAGACCCAGAGGGCGAACTCGTCGATCGTCAGCCCGGCGCCGATCCCGAAGGCGAAGGCGCAGATCTCGGTCCAGGGGCTGTTGCCGAAGGCGGCGAAACCGCCGGCGCCGGCGACCATCATCGTCACGATCCCGAAGACGAGGTGGTGGAGGTGGACGCCTGAGTCGCTGACGATGCTGCCCGGCCACCAGGGGACCCTGGGGCTGCGCATCAGCCGCGTGCTCATGCGGATGAAGGCGAAGGAGAGGATGAACCCGATCAGGACCAGGTAGAGGCCCTGTAGCTCGTGTTCGGCGATCCGGTTGTAGAAGTCGCCGAAGACCGAGGCCGTGCTCATGCCGGCACCGGGGTCAAGTGGACGGGAGGTGCCTCGCCGTCGCGCTCCCGCATCAGCTCGACCGTCAGCAGCACCGCGGCCACGGCGAAGACGGGGGAGAGGGCGGCGTCGGCGAGGGACTCGGCCAGCCAGGTGGCGAGGAAGGTGTGGCCGAGGAGGGCGTGGACGAGGGCCGCGAGGCCGCCGCCGATCGCGTCGCCGACGATCTCGATCGGCGCCAGGACCAAGAAGACCAGCCAGAAGTTGCCGCGGACCAGCTGCATGCTCCGGCGCAGGGCGCCGAAGGCCGACCGGTCCTCGAGCTCGACCACCGGGCCGGCGAGGCCCAGCCAGACGAAGGCGACGATGCCCGGGAGGAGGCCGAGCAGCAGCCCGACCGCCACGATCGCGACGAAGACCAGGTCGACCGCGATCAGCCGGCCGTAGTTCAGTCGCCGGGCGATCTCGCGCAGCGGCGGCGGGTCCTCTCCGTGCGGGTGGGTCAGCGAGACCGCGATCGCGCCGCTGAAGAAGACCTCGCCCAGCAGCCCGGTGAGGGTGACGGCGCCGACCGCGAGCGCCAGGGCGGCGAGTTTGATCCCGTTGGTGATGTCCAGCGAGTCGAGCTCGACGTTGAGGGTCAGCGAGTTCAGCAAGCCGAGGGGGATGAAGACGATCGCGGCAAGCAGCAGGATCGAGGGCGCCCAGCCCCGATAGGTACGCCAGATCCGCCCGTAGGTGGCGGCCACTCGGCGGCGCAGACTCACCGGCGCCGGTCTCGCCGCCCGGCCGGACGGCGCCCGCGTTGCTCGAGCCGCGCCTGGCTCGACTCGGAGGCCGGCACTCGCTTGAGGTTGCCGAGCTCGGGCAGCAGCAGCTCTTCGGCGCAGCGACGGTGCCAGTGGTGATGGTCTGTGCCGCCGAGCCGGCGGACGTACTGGACGACCGTGTGCTCCTCGCCGACGGGGATGTCGCCGTGGCAGCCGGGGCAGTGGTAGAGCTTGCGGGCGATCCCGCGGATCAGCCAGGTCTCGTCGCCCTCTTCGTTCAGCCCGGTGAGGCTCCAGCGCATGCTCGGGAGTCCCTCGAACCGGCTCATCTCAGCGCCGCCTGGACATCCAAGCGAAGCCGGCGGCCATCGCGACGTTGGCGACCCCGGCAAGCTGCAGGCCGAGCTTCGCACCTGGTCGGCTGACCGCCGGCGAGGCCGACCAGAGCGCGTCGGTCGCGATCTCGGTTCCCCGCAGCCAGGCGAGCGACTGCCAGTCGGCGCGGTTGCCGCGGCGGTCGGCCACCAGGTGCGCGGCGGCGAAGGTCAGCCAGATCGGGCCGCAGCGTCGGAAGAGGTGCCTCGCGTCCGGCGAGGGCTCGTCGTGGCCGAGCACCTTGAGGGTCGCCTCCGGTGCCGCGATCGCGGCGCTGCCGAGCAGCAGGTCGAAGACGATCATGTTGCGATTGGTCAGGCGCAGGGCCTTTTCGAGGTCCATGTGAGACGAATCCAACCAGAACCTGGAAGGGAAAGGGTCGGGTTCGGCGAAATGGACCGCCGTGACCAAGACCGCAACGAAGTCCCCACAGCTCAAAAGCCTTTCCGACTACATCCAGGAGCGTTTCGACGAGTTCTCGCGCTCCCAGAAAGACGTCGCCCGCTACATCGTCGACCACCTCGACGAGGCAGCGTTCCTAACCGCCGAGGAGCTGGCCCGCCGGGCGAGCACCTCGTCCTCTACGGTGGTCCGCTTCTCCCAGGCCCTCGGGTTCGAGGGATACCCGGAGCTGCAGCAGGCCGCGATCGAGGAGTACCGCACGACGATCGCCGCCACCAGCGCCAATGGCGGAGCCCTCTTCTCCTTCGACCACTCCGAGCTGGAGGGATCGCTGAGCGCCGACTACTCGAACCTCGAGGAAACCGCGCGCAAGCTGACCCCCGAGCAGGTTCAGGCCTCGATCGAGGCGGTCGCCACGGCCCAGCGCATCGTCATCGTCGGCGTCGACCAGATGGCCTTCTTCGCCAGCTACCTGCGCCACACCCTCAGCCTGCTGGACATCCGCGCCGAGATCGTCGCCTCGACCGGCGGCGAGTCGCTGCAGCGCCTGGGCCGGATCGACGAGAGCACCCTCGTCATCACCCTCTCCGCCGGCCGCGCCCACCCGCTGCTGCTGCGGGCGATGAAGTTGGCTCTCCATCGCGGCGCCCGCACCCTGGCAATCTCCGACGCGACGATGTCGGAGGTGGGCGAGCACGCCGAGTTGACCCTCTACTTCTCCTCCAACAGCCCCAGCTTCACCCGCAGCCACACGGCGCTGATGGCGCTTGTCCAAGGTTTGGCGCACGGGTTGTACGCGCGGGACGAAGCGGCGCACAAAGACCGTATTCGTGCCTACAAACTGAAGTAATGCAAGCGACAGCCGGGCATCTCTGCCACGTAAGATGGCCGAGATGACTGAGCGCGCGACGTTTCGACTGAAGACCGGCCTCGCCGAGATGCTGAAAGGCGGGGTGATCATGGACGTGGTCACCCCCGAGGAGGCAAAGATCGCTGAGGAGGCCGGCGCCTGCGCGGTGATGGCCCTGGAGCGGGTTCCCGCCGACATCCGCCGCGACGGCGGAGTCGCGCGGATGTCGGACCCGGCGATGATCAAAGGCATCCAGGCGGCGGTCTCGATCCCGGTGATGGCCAAGGCCCGGATCGGCCACACCGCCGAGGCACAGATTTTGCAGTCGCTCGAAGTCGACTACGTCGACGAGTCGGAGGTCCTGACCCCGGCCGACGAGCACAACCACATCGACAAGTACGCCTTCGAGGTGCCCTTCGTCTGCGGCGCCACCAACCTCGGCGAGGCGCTGCGGCGGATCGGCGAGGGTGCGGCGATGATCCGCTCCAAGGGCGAGGCCGGGACCGGCAATGTCGTCGAGGCGGTGCGCCACATGCGCGAGATCGGTGCCGGCATCAGGCGCCTGGCGCAGCTCGGTCCCGAGGAGCTCTCCTCCGAGGCGAAAGAACTGCAGGCACCGCTGGAGGTAGTCAAAGTCGTGGCCGAGGCAGGCCGCTTACCGGTGCCGCTGTTCTGCGCCGGCGGCATCGCGACGCCCGCCGACGCGGCGCTGATGATGCAGCTGGGGGCCGATGGCAACTTCGTCGGCTCCGGGAGCTTCAAGAGCGCCGACCCCGAGCGACGGTCGCGGGCGATCGTCGAGGCGACCTCCCACTTCAACGACCCCGAGCGGGTCACCGCCGCCTCGATCGGCCTCGGCGAGGCGATGCCCGGGCTCGAGATCGCCGGCCTCGCCGCCGAGGACGCCCTGCTGCAGAACCGCGGAGCGTAGGTGGCTGACCTCAAGGTCGGCGTACTGGCGCTGCAAGGGGACTTCGAGGCCCACGCCAAGACCCTGCGCCAGCTCGGCGCCGAGCCGAGCGAAGTCCGCACCCCGGCCGACATGGAGGTGCTCGACGCCCTCGTCATCCCCGGCGGCGAGAGCACGACGATCGGCAAGCTGATCGCCTCGGCCGGGCTGGAGCCGGTCCTGCGCGCCCACCACGAGGCCGGACGGCCGATCCTCGGCACCTGCGCCGGGCTGATCGTCTGCGACGCCGATCACCTCGGCTTCATCGACGCGAGCGCGCGGCGGAACGCCTTCGGGCGCCAGCTGCAGAGCTTCGAAGCCGACCTCGAGGTCGAGGGAGCCGGCGACGAGCCGCTGCGGGCGGTCTTCATCCGTGCCCCGTGGGTCGAGCGATGCGGCCCCGAGGTCGAGGTCCTGGCCTCTTACGACGGTCACCCGGTGGCGATTCGCGAGGGCAGCGTCCTCGCCTGCGCCTTCCACCCGGAGCTGACCGACGACCCGCGGTTCCACGCGATCTTCATGGCGATGACTACTGCCGCCCGCGAGCGGGCGGGGGAGGAGGCGAGGCGATGAGCGGAGGCGACCCGAGGGTCCAGAACCTGGCGAAGATCCTGGTCGGCTACTCGACCAAGGTGAAGGAGGGAGACGTCGTCGCGATCGACGGCGAGAGCGCCGCGGCGCCGCTGCTGCTGGCGGTCTACGAGGAGGTGTTGCAGGCGGGGGGAAACCCGATGCTGAACGTCGCCCTCGAGGGGCAGATCGCCGCCTACTTCAAGCACGCCTCCGACAAGCAGCTGGAATGGATCTCTCCATTCGCCGAGTGGATGGTCGACAACGCCGACGTGAGGATCGCGATCGGCGCCAGCACGAACACGCGGGAGCTCTCCGGTGTGGCGCCGGAGCGCCAGACGCTGCGGCAGTCGGCGACCGGTGACCTGATGACGCGGGCGATGAAGCGCGCGGCCGAGGGTGAGTTCCGCTGGTGCTACACGCTCTTCCCGACCAGCGCCTACGCCTCGGAGGCGGAGATGAGCCTGGCCGATTACGAAGACTTCTACTACGGCGCCTGCCTGGCGGACGACCCTGAGCCACTGACCGCCTGGAAGCGGGCCTCGGAGGAGACGACGCGGCTGGCGGAGTGGATCGAGGGCCACGAGGAGGTGCGGGTGACGGCGCCGGGAACCGACATCAGGCTCGGGATCGCCGGGCGTCAATTCATCCCCTGCGTCGGCGACAACAACATGCCCGACGGCGAGTTCTTCACCGGCCCGGTCGAGGACTCGGTCGAGGGCGAGGTCAGCTTCCACCTGCCGGCCGTGATCGGCGGTCGCGAGGTCTCCGGGGTGCGCCTGCGCTTCGAGGCCGGCAGGGTCGTCGACGCCTCGGCCGAGCGCGGCGAGGAGTACCTGCTGAAGCTGCTCGACACCGACGAGGGCGCCCGCACCCTGGGCGAGCTCGGGATCGGGACCAACTTCGGGATCGCCAAAGGCACCCGCGAGGTCCTGCTCGACGAGAAGATCGGCGGCACCGTCCACATGGCTGTCGGCAGCAGCTATCCCGAGTCGGGCGGCGAGAACGAGTCAGCTGTCCACACCGACCTCGTCTGCGACCTCCGCCTCGGCGGCAAGCTGGAAGTCGACGGCGTCGTCATGCAGGAAGACGGCCACTTCGTCGTCTGACGCGCCATGACCGGCGCATTTCGGCGTCCTCGCTCGGTCATGTGCAGAGCACACTCCCTCACTCGTCCTTGAACTGCTTGGTCCTGACGCGTCAGGATTACTGGTCGGGCAAGGGGGATCCGGCCAGCAGGAAGAACCAGAGGGTTAGGGCCAGGGCGGCGAGCATGACCGATGCCATCAGCACCGCCTCGACCACGGTCACCGAGTTGGTCGTCGGGCCGGTGTCGCGCATGCTTTTCAGCCAGGTCGGCCGCATCGGGGCGAGGCGGTTGGTCCCGGTGATGCGGATGTAGAGGTTGTTGAGCCGGCCGATCAACCAGGCGACGAGGAGGATCGAGGCGACGATGCCGACGGCGACGACCGCGTAGGGGCCGCCGCTCGGGAATTGCGTCTCCGAGAGCTTGGAGGCGATGTAGATCCAGCTCAGCGGGATCGCGGTCCAGAGCGAGAAGGCGGCGAGCAGCATGGCGAGGAAGACCAGGCCTGCCGCGAGGGCGTGTCCCACTCCGTGGGTTCTCTCCTTCGGTGCCATCGGCGACTTCATAGAATGGCAGGCGATGTCCGGTCATTCCAAGTGGCACTCGATCAAACACAAGAAGGGCGCGGCCGACGCGAAACGCGGCAAGCTCTTCAGCAAGCTCGCGCGCGCGATCACCGTCGCCGCCCGTGACGGCGGCGGCGACATCAGCGGCAACCCGACCCTGGCGACCGCGGTTCAGAAGGCGAAAGACGCCTCGATGCCGAAGGACAAGATCCAGAAAGCGATCGACGTCGGCACCGGCGCCGGGGCCGACGGGGCCGCGATCGAAAGGATCATGTACGAGGGCTACGGCCCGGCCGGGGTCGCGGTCCTGGTCGAGGCGCTGACCGACAACCGCAACCGCGCCAGCGCCGAGATCCGCCACGCCTTCTCCAAGCACGGTGGCAACCTCGGGGAGCCGGGCTCAGTCGCCTGGATCTTCGAGAAAAAAGGCGCGATCGTGGTCGACGGCGAGCGCTACGGCGAGGACGACCTGATCGGGGCGATCGACGCCGGCGCCGAAGACGTGCGCGTCGACGAGGGCAAGCTGCGGGTGATCTGCGAGCCCACCGACCTCACCGCCGTGCGCGAAGCCCTGGAAGGCGAAGGAATTGAGGTCGAGTCCGCCGGCCTCATCACCGAGCCGAAAAGCACCGTCGAGCTCAAAGGCCACGACGCCGAGCGCCTGCTGAAGCTGCTCGACGCCCTCGACGACCAGGACGACGTCGACGAGGTCTACGCCAACTTCGACATCCCGGCCGAGGTGCTCGAGCAGCTCGCGGCCTGAGGTCTCCTGACCAAGCAATAAGGCGACCGCTGACGAACGAATAGCAGCGCTATTCGTGAGGAGGTGGGTGCCTTATGGCGCAGTGTCAGGTGGCCTCAGGGGAGGCATCCGACGGGATTCCGAGAATCACTACCTATGCAGGTGGTGATGGGAATCGACCCCGGTGCGGCCAATCTCGGCTTCGGCATCGTCAGAGTCGAGGGAAGCCACATGGTGGCCCTCGACGGGGGCGTGGTGGAGACCACGCCGGATCAGCCAATGGAGCGCCGGCTGGAGCGGATCCACCGCTCCCTGGCCGAGCTGCTCGCCTGGCACGAGCCCAAGGCGATGGCGATCGAGGAGGTCTACTTCGGCAAGAACGTGGCCTCGGCGATGTCCGTCGGCCAGGCCAGCGGCGTCGCGATGCTGGCCGCCGCCGAACGCGGGGTCGGGTGCTTCACGTACACCCCCCAAGCGATCAAGATGGCGGTCTGCGGCTCCGGCGGCGCCGACAAGCGCCAGGTTCAGCGGATGGTTGGGACGCTGCTCGGGTTACCTGAACCGCCCACTCCTGACCACGCCGCCGATGCTCTGGCGGTTGCCATCTGCCACGGCAACGGCGACGGCCACCGCAACGCGGTGACCTTGGCGCGGGGAGCGACCGGCGCCCTGCGCGGGGAGCGGGTCGCCGGGTGATCGCCGCGGTCCGCGGAGAGGTGATGGTGCGCCGGCCCGACCACGTCGTGATCGACGCGGCCGGGGTCGGCTACCGGCTGACGGTTTCCTCGGAGACCCTGAAGGCGGTGCCGGCCGCCGGCAACGACGCCTTCCTCCACGCCGAGCTGATCTCCCGCGAGGACTCCCTCTCCCTCTACGGCTTCTCCTCCGAGGAGGAGCGCGACCTCTTCCGGCTGTTGGTGACCGTCAGCGGGGTCGGCCCGAAAGTCGCGATCGCGACCCTCTCGGGCGGCAGCGCGCGCGACCTGCTGCGGGCGATCGCCGCCGGCGACGCGAAACGCTTCCAGGCCGTGCCGGGAATCGGCAAGCGGACCTCGGAGCGGATCATCGTCGAGCTGCGCGAGAAAGTGGCCGGGGCGCTGGAGGAAGAGGTGGCGCTGGCCGGCGGCGAGGACGGCGACCCGCGGACGCTCGCCCGCGACGGCCTCGTCAACCTCGGCTACGCGCCGCTCGAAGCCGAGCAGCTCTTAGATGGTGTCGAGGGCTCCGAGCCGCAGGATCTGGTTGCGGCGGCGCTGCGCAAGGCGGCCGCCACGAGGAACGCCGCGTGAGCGGGCCACCCGACATCGGCGGCAACCGGATCCGGACGCCCGGGGTCGACGAGGAGCCGGTGCCGGTTGACGCCGAGGTCAAGGTCCACGACGCCCGCGCCGAGGCCCCCGACGAGGACCTCGATCGCTCGCTGCGCCCGCCGACGCTGGAGGAGTTCGTCAACCAGACCCAGGTGACCGATCAGCTGGCGATCTTCATCGAGGCCGCCAAGCGCCGCGGCGAGCCGCTCGACCACGTGCTCTTGGCCGGTCCTCCCGGCCTCGGCAAGACCTCGCTCGCCAACATCGTCGCCGCCGAGATGGGGGTGCCGATGGTGCAGACCGCGGGCCCGGCGCTAGAGCGAAAGGCCGACGTCGCCTCCTTCCTCACCGCGCTGGAGCCCGGCAGCGTCTTCTTCATCGACGAGATCCACCGCCTCGGCCGGGCGGTCGAGGAGACCCTTTACCCGGCTATGGAGGACGGCGAGCTGCCGGTAGTTCTCGGGCAGGGCGCGGGCGCCCGCACGGTGACCCTGCCGTTGCCCCCGTTCACCCTGGTCGGGGCGACGACCAGGTCCGGCTTGCTAACCACGCCGCTGCGCGACCGCTTTGGCGTCTCGCACCGCCTCGAGTACTACGGGACCGAGCATCTGGCGTTGATCGTCGAGCGCTCGGCCGGGATCCTCGGGGTCGAGATCGACGCGGCAGGCGCCGAGACGATCGCTTCGCGCTCGCGCGGGACCCCGCGGGTGGCCAACCGGCTGCTGAAGCGGGTCCGGGATTTCGCCCAGGTGAAGGGGTCCGGAAGGATCGGCGCCGACGTCGCGGCCGCCGCCCTGGAGATGCTGGAGGTCGACGCCGGGGGCCTCGACCGCAGCGACCGGGCGCTGCTGGAGACGATCGCGACCAAGTTCGGCGGCGGGCCGGTAGGCCTCTCGACCCTGACCGTCGCGATCGGCGAGGAGCAGGACACGATCGAGGACGTGCTCGAGCCTTATCTCCTTCAGCAGGGGCTGCTGAAGCGGACCCCGCGGGGCCGGGTCCTGACCCAGCGAGCCTACGAGCATCTCGGGGTTCCCGTGCCTGAAGGTGCGGCGAGCCTCTTCTGAGCCGCGCCAGCTAGCCTGTCGAAGATGCCGTTCTTCATCTGTCCGAATTGCGGTCACCGGGAGGTGAGCGGGGAGCGAACCGCAGGGTTCAGCACCCGACCCAAGGGCTGCTCGAAATGCGGCTTCGGTTTTGTCTTCGAATTACTCGACGATTATTATCCGGCTCCTAATGCTGCCTTTTTCGTCTGTGACAAGCAGGAACGCGTGATCGACGCCGGCAAAGGCAGCTTCGAGCTGACCGGTCTGACCGACGAGGACGTGATCGGCCGCCCGGTCCGCGAGGTTCTCGGGCTCGACTGGATCGACGCCGGCGACGGCGGCGCCGAGGCCGACACTGACCGCGACGGCGTCACCGACCCGATCGAGACCTCGCTGGAGTGGGGGGTGCGCTCGCTCGGCAAGCGGGTCTCGGTCAACGCCGAGGGCGACCTGCCGGCGCGGGCGGTCGCAGACGTCTTTCCCGCCTACGACGACGACGGCGGCCTGCTCCTCGTCCTCACCCCGGAGGGTTAGGGAATGGGAACCCGGCGCAGCCATCTCCTGGTCCTGCTGCTCGTGCTCGGGCTGGTGGCCATCTCCGGGATCATCATCGCCAGCAAGGAAACGAAGCTCGGCCTCGACTTGCAGGGCGGGCTGGAGCTCGTCTACCAAGGCCAGGCGACCGGCGAAGACACCGAAGTCACCGGCGAAGACATCGAGGACTCGATCTCGATCATCGAAGAGCGGATCAACAAGCTCGGCGTCTCCGAGCCCGAGGTTGCGCGCCTGGGTGTCGACCAGATCACCGTCAGCCTGCCGGGCGTGACCGACGCCAACCGCGCTGCGGAACAGGTCGGCACCACGGCCCAGCTCTACTACTACGACTGGGAACCGAACCTGATCGGGCCGGAGAAGGCGATCGGCGGCGATCCCACCCAGTCGTCGGAAAAAGCGTTCGAAGAATCGAAAAAACGGTGGGAAAAAGCCGGCCGTAACGTCAACAAAGAAGAAGAGAAACGGCTGATCGCCACCGGCGCCTACCCGACGGCCTACGAAGCGGCGCTGCTCGCCTCCGAACAGGAGCCGGCCAAGAACTGCGAAGACTGCTCGGTCGCGCGGCCCCGCTACTACCTGTTCGAAAAAGAGGAGCCGCACGAACTGCTCGCCGGGCCCGAGCTGGCGAAGAAAGACCTCTACGTCAGCCCGACCGGCAAAAAACTGCCGAAAGACGGGATCGTCGTCGAAGTTCCGGCGGGGACGGTGCTGGTCTCCGAACTGCCGACCGACTCGTCGGGCCAGATCAACGAAGACGGCGATCCGGGCTGGTACGCGCTGAAAGACAATCCGGCGCTCAGCGGCCACGACATCACCGACCCCGAACAGACCTACGGCCCGAACAACGAACCGGTCGTCAGCTTCAACTTCACCGGCTCAGGGCAGGACTCGTTCCAGGAAGTGACCCGGGAAATCGCCAGGCGCGGTCAGGAACGGGCGATCGGCCCGGTCAGCTCCGAAGAAGCCGAAGCGCTGTCCGGCCACTTCGCCGTCGTTCTCGACAACGAAGTCAAAACCCGGCCGATCATCAACTTCCAGGAAAACCCGGACGGGATCGACGGTCGCACCGGGGCTCAGATCTCGGGTGGCTTCAACGACGTGAACGAGGCCCAGGACCTAGCGACGACCCTGCAGATCGGCGCCCTGCCGATCAACCTCAAACTGATCTCACAGACGCAGGTCTCCGCGACCCTGGGCAGCGAAGCCCTCGACCAGGGCGTCAAAGCCGGCGTCGTCGGTCTGGCGCTGGTGATCCTCTTCCTGCTCCTCTTCTACCGCTTCCTGGGGCTGATCGCATCGATCGCGCTCGGTGCCTACGCGGTCATCTTCTTCGCCCTAATCGACCTGATCCCGATCACCCTGACCCTGCCGGGAATCGCCGGCCTGGTGCTGACGATCGGGGTCGCCGCCGACTCGAACATCGTCATCTTCGAGCGAATAAAGGAGGAGGTGCGGGCCGGCCGCTCGATGTCGAGCGCGATCGCCGCCGGCTACAAACGCGGGATCAGCACGATCATCGACGCCAACGTCGTCACCCTGCTGACCGCCTTCATCCTCTTCGTCCTCGCCACCGCCGGGGTCAAGGGCTTCGCCTTCACCCTCGGGGTCGGCACGATCGTCTCGCTGCTGACCGCGGTCGTCTTCACCCAGGCGCTGCTCGGCAGCATGAGCCGCTCGCGATGGCTGCGCTCGCCGAGCGCGCTGGGGGCGGCCGGCGAGGGCAAACAGTGGCACTTTGACTTCATGGGGGCGAGCCGCTGGTTCTTCTCGATCTCCGGCGTGATCCTCCTCATCGGCGGCCTGGCGCTGGCGACCAAGCAGCTGAACTTCGGCATCGACTTCGAGTCCGGCACCCGGATCACGGTCGCGGTCGAAGCGGATACCGACGAGGAAGGCGTCCGCACCGCTCTGGAGAACGAGGGGATCGACGGCGAGGAGATCCAGGCGGTCAGCGACAACAGCTTCCCCGGTAAAGACGTCTTCCAGATCCAGTCCCACGAACTCGAACCGACCGAAGTGCGAAAAGCGCAGGGGGCGCTGGAATCGGAATTCGGGATCGTCGAAAACGGTTTCGAAAGCACCAGCGTCGGGCCGACCTTTGGCCAACAGGTGGCCGACAGCGCCCTGAAGGCGTTGATCTTCTCGCTGCTGGTGATCTGCGGCTACGTGGCGCTGCGGTTCGACCCGAAGTTCGCGGTGCCGGTCCTGATCGCGATCTTCCACGACATCCTGATCACCGCCGGCGTCTACTCGTTGACCGGAAAAGAGGTGAGCAGCGGTACGGTCGCCGCCTTCCTCACGATTCTGGGCTACTCGATCTACGACACGATCATCGTCTTCGACCGGATCCGGGAGAACATCCCGCGGATGCCGCGCGCCGCCTTCTCGCAGATCGTCAACCGCTCGATGAGCGAGGTGCTGACGCGTTCGCTGGTGACCAGCTTCTCGACCCTCCTGGGCGTGGTCTCGCTGCTCGTCTTCGGCGGCGCGACCCTGCAGGACTTCGCCTTCGCGATGCTGGTCGGGATCGCCTCCGGCACCTACTCCTCGATCTTCATCGCCTCGCCGGTCCTGACTGCCTGGAAGGAACGCGAGCCGGGCTTCGTCCGCCGCCGCCAGCGGATCGCCGAAGATGAGGGCGGCCGCGTCCCGGCCTACGCCGACGAGATCGAGATGGCGAAGCTGCAGCGCGACGACGAAACCGAAGCAGCCAGAGCAGAAAAGCGCGAAGCGGAAGCCGAGGTGGCTCCGGGCGCCGTCGCCACCGTCGAGCGTCCCGGTGAGGGCGGCAACGGGGCCGGATCGCGCGACAACGGCGACACCGACGCGGCGGAGGCGGCATCGTCCGAGCGGCGCCAGCGAAAGGCCGAGCGCCGCGCCCGCCGGCAGGCTCGACGCAAGCATGGGAGGCGGTAGAAGATGGCCCTCGTTGTTTTCTTCATGATGGGAATCGCCCTCTGGCACTTCACCGTCTTCCTGCCCGACCGCTTCTGGCAGGGGATCGTCGGCGCCTTCATCGGGGCCGTGCTGGGCTCGATCATCTTCGGGCTGATCGTCCAGGAGGCAAGCGGCAAAGATCTGGGGGACACCGATCTCTCGACGGCTTTGATCGCGATCCCCGGCACCGCGATCGGCCTCGCGATCGTCTATTTCATCGGCATGCGCACCGAAGAGCACGCCGGCTGAGCCAGCCGCCAGTTTCCCCGCATCTTCGGGCTCTCCGGCGCCCAAGGTTCCGCCGCGACGGTTCCTAGCCTGAAAGCGTGCCGGGAACCACCAGCCCATTCGCCGCCGAGCCGTACTCCTACGCGGAGGCGCACGCGCTCGCGAGCGAGCTCGGCGTCAGCGAGCCGGTGGCGGTGACGCTGGTCCGGCGCGGCTACCGGACGGCAGAGCAGGCACGGTCTTTCCTCGCTGCCGACGAGTCCTATCCACCTTCGGCTTTCGGCTCGATGGGCGAGGTCGTGGGACTCGTTCGTGCCGCGATCGAACAGGGCCGTCGGATCACCGTCCACGGTGATTTCGATGTCGACGGAGTCTGCGCGACGACCCTGATGGTCTCGACCTTGCGTGCCCTTGGGGCCGACTGCGACTGGTTCATCCCGAGCCGGGCGGAGGACGGTTACGGGCTCTCCGAGAAGAACGTGCGGCGGCTGGCTGAGCGCGGGACCGGGCTGCTGCTAACCGTTGACTGCGGAATCGCCTCGGTGGCTGAGGTCGCGCTGGCGAAGGAGCTCGAGATGGAGGTGGTGGTCACTGACCATCATCAGCCGGCCGAGGAACTCCCGAATTGCCTGATCGTGCATCCCCGGGTGAGTGGCTACCCGTTCGAGGGACTGTGTGGCACCGCGGTCGCTTGGAAGCTGTGTTGCGCCTTGAGGGAGGCGGCATCAACAGGACCCACCAGCAAAGTAGGTCCTGTTGATGCCGCCTCTGATCCCGATCTGGATTTGGTGGCGTTGGCAACGGTCGCCGATGTAGTCCCGCTGGTGGGGGAGAACCGAGCGCTTGTCAGGCAGGGGCTGGCGGAGATCAGGCGCGCCCAGCGACCCGGGATTCGGGCACTGCTCGAGGCCTCCAAATGCGATCCCGAGCGGCTGGACGAGAGTGATCTTTCGTTCCGCCTGGCGCCGCGGATTAACGCCGCTGGCCGCCTCTACCGGGCGGACGCTGGGGTGGAGCTGTTCCTCACCGAGGACCCCGAGCGCGCGAAGGCGATTGCCGAGGAGCTAAGCCGGGCCAACTCCGAGCGGCGGGCAACCGAGCGCGAGGTCGATGCGGCGGCCGAGGCGGCGCGGCGGGAGCTGCCGGAGGATTTGCGGGAAGCGCGCGGGTTCGTCGTCGCCGGCCGAGACTGGCACCCGGGCGTGGTCGGGATCGTCGCCTCGCGACTGGTCGAGCGCCACGGCCGGCCGGTGGTGGTCATCTCGCTCGATGAGGAGGGGAGCGGACGTGGCTCCGGGCGCAGCATCCCCGGTTTCGACCTCTTGGGGGCGCTGCAAGCCTGCGCCGAGCACCTGGAGGGGTTCGGCGGCCACAAGGCCGCGGCCGGGCTGCAGATCAAGGCCGAGAACGTCGAGGCGTTCCAGCGGGCCTTCGCCGCCCACGCGAACGAGGTGCTGAGCGAGGAGGACCTGCGGCGGACCGAAAAGGTCGACGCGATCGTCGGCGGGGTGGGCCTCGGCCTCGACCTGGCCGAAGAGCTGAAGCAGCTGGCGCCGTTCGGGATGGGCAACCCCGGCGTGCGGTTGCTGGTGCCCTCGGCGCGGGTCAGCGACGTGCGGTCGATGGGGGAGGGCAAGCACGCCCGCTTCAGCCTCCACAGCGGCGCCCACCGCGCCCTCGGCGTCGCCTTCGGGCGCGCCAGCCTCGGGGTCGAGGACGAGGACCTGCTCGACGCCAGCGTGCGGCTGGAGGTCAACCACTGGAACGGCTCAGTCGAGCCCCGCGTCGTCCTCCGCGAGCTCCACCCGCTGGAGGAGCCGGGAGCGGCCGATCCGGACGCAGCGGCCCCGGTTCTTCCCCACACGTGTTCATGCGACGAAGCGGAATGGTGGTCCCGCTTCGAAGCCGAGCTCGCAAACGACCTGCCTGCCGACCCCCTCGCCGAGACCGCAAAATGTCCGCCTCAAGAGGACTTTTTGCGGTCTCACGGGGAGAGACGGCGAGTTGGCGGCAGCGCTCCGGTGAACGTGGTGGTGGCGGAGCTGGTCTCCAGCGGGGCGGGGGTGCTGGCGGTCTGCGCCGACGCCTCGCGGCGGGCGGCGCTGGCGAACGGGGCCACCGGGCTGGCGCGGTTCAACGGCGGCGCGGCGCTGATCGCCTGCCATCGCTGCGGAGACGAGGAGATCGCTCGCCTGGTGACGCGGGCGGAGTCGGGCCTCGCCCTGACCGATTACGCGGCCCTGGGGCGCAAGCCCCGGCTCGCCGCCGCCTTCGAGCATGTGGTTCTGGTTGACCCTCCTCGCGGCGAGGGGGACGAGGAGCGGGTTGGGCTGGCCTGCGGTGAGACCGGCGGCTTTCTCCACCAGCCCTGGACCGAGGCGGAGCTGGAGTTCGCGTCCCAGGCTCTCGACGAGCAGTGGGCGACCCGGGAGGGGGTCGCGGCCGCCTACCGGGCGCTGCGTCAGACCGGGGACGCAAAGGGCCGCCGGCTGCGCGAGGCGCTGGCGGGACAGGGGAGCCACCCCCTCTGCCCGGAGGCGAGCGCGCGCCGTTTCCGGGTCCTCTGCGAGCTGGGGCTGCTGCAAGGATCGCCCGCCGGCGGCGCAGGGGTCGTGCGGGTCGTATCCTCCGTAAGGACGGATCTGCAGCGCTCGGCTGCATTCCGCGCCTACAGCGACCGACTTTCGGAGGCCCAGCAATCCCTCGCAAGACCGAAACTGCCGTAGAGCACAAAGAGCTCTTCGCCGACCTCCTCGCCGTGATCGAGGAGTTCGATTCGGCTGCCGCGGCACCGGTGGACGGCAACGGCGGCACCGCCGTCGCGGTCGCGACGATCGACCGGGCCAAGGTCGAGCGCGCCTTCGAATTCGCCATCGAGCGGCACGCCGACCAGCTCCGCTACTCCGGCGACGAGTTCATCACCCACCCGATCGGCGTCGCCCAGATCTGCGCCGGGATGCGGCTCGACACCGAGACCCTCTGCGCCGCGCTCCTCCACGACACGGTCGAGGACACGACCGCCAGCCTGGAGGAGATTCGGGCTGAGTTCGGCGCCGAGATCGCCGCCCTGGTTGACGGCGTCACCAAGTTGACCGGGATCACCTTCGAGAGCCGCGACGAGCGGCAGGCGGAGAACTACCGGAAGATGATGGTGGCGATGGCCACCGACGTCAGGGTGATCCTGATCAAGCTGGCCGACCGGCTTCACAACATGCGCACGCTCGGCGCCCTGCCGAAGCAGAAACAGACGCGCAAGTCGCACGAGACGCTCGAGATCTACGCCCCGCTCGCCCACCGACTGGGGATCCACGCGATCAAATGGGAGCTCGAGGACCTCGCCTTCGCCACCCTGCACCCGCGCAAGTACGCCGAAATCAAGCAGCTCGTCGCCCAGCAGCGCGACGAGCGGGAGAACTACGTCTCCGAAGCCGGCGAGTTCCTCGCCGCCGAGCTCGAGCAGGTTGGGATCGAGGCCGAGATCTCAGGCCGGGCCAAGCACTTCTACTCGATCTACACGAAGATGGCGAAGAAGGGGCGCGAGTTCAACGAGATCTTCGACCTGACGGCGATGCGGGTGATCGTCCACTCGGTTAAAGACTGCTACGGCGCGATCGGCGTTATCCACTCACTCTGGAAGCCGCTGCCCGGCCGCTTCAAGGACTGGGTCGCGATGCCGAAGGCGAACATGTATCAGGCGCTGCACACGACCGTGATCGGGCCGGAGGGGAAACCCCTGGAGATCCAGATCCGGACCGAGGAGATGCACAAGCTCGCCGAGTACGGGATCGCCGCCCACGTCGCCTACAAAGAGGGAGCCCAGGGCGACCCGCAGCGGGAGAAGATGACCTGGCTGCGTCAGCTGGTCGAGGCTGAGGGCGAACAGGACCCGGCCGAGTTCCTCGAGTCCCTCAAGGTCGACCTCTTCGAGGACGAGGTCTTCGTCTTCACCCCGAAGGGGGAAGTGAAGAACCTCTCGGCCGGTTCGACCCCGCTCGACTTCGCCTACGCGGTGCACACCGACGTCGGTCACAGCTGCGTCGGCGCCAAGGTCAACGGCAACATCGTGCCGCTGCATTACCAGCTGCGCTCCGGCGACATCGTCGAGGTCCTGACCGCGAAGCAGAAGCGTGGCCCCTCCCTCGACTGGCTGAAACTGGTGCGGACCAGCCGCGCCCGCAACAAGATCCGCGCCTGGTTCAAAGAGGAGCGGCGCGACGACGCTGAGCGCGACGGCCGCGAAAAGCTCGACGAAGCGCTACGGACCCGCGGCATCCCGATGCAGAAGGTCTCCGGCTCGGCCCTGCTCGCGGACGTGATCCGCGAGATGGGCTTCCGCAAAGCCAACGACTTCTATATCGCCCTCGGCCAGGGCAAAGTCTCCGCCAAGGCCGCCGCCAACAAGCTGATGCAGCGCCTCAAGGCCGGCGAGGGGGTCGAGGAGGAGGCACCCGGGGCGCCGCTGGGCCGCGAGGACCGCGCCCGCCGCACGAAGGACGCCTCGAACTACGGGATCATCGTCAAGGGCGTCGAGAACGTCGCCGTGCGGCTGGCGAAGTGCTGCCGGCCGGTGCCCGGCGACGAGATCGAAGGCTACGTCTCGCTCGGCCGCGGGATCACCATCCACCGCACCGACTGCAAGAACGTCAAGGCGCTGAAGCGCGCGCCGGAGCGGTTCGTCGAGGTGCGCTGGCAGGGCGAAAACGAGGCCTCCTACCGGGTCGAGCTGCAGATCGACGCCTACGATCGCACCCGCCTGCTCGAGGACCTCTCGCGGACCTTCTCGGAGGCTGGGATCAACATCATCGGCGCCTCCTGCACGACCAACCACCCGATGGTGAAAAACAAGTTCGTGGTCGAGGTGGGGGATACGGAGCAGCTGAAGCACTGCATCAGCCGCCTCCGCAACGTCGAGTCCGTCTTCGACGCTTACCGCGTTACGCCCGGGTCTTAGCGGAGAGGGCCGGCAGGGCCCTCCCTAAGATGCGCTCGATGACTCTGAAGGTCGCGGTCACGGGTCCCACTGGGGAGATTGGGAAGCCTTTGATGGCTGAGTTGGAGAGGCGGGCGGGGGTGGGGTCCGTGGTGGGGATGGCTCGTCGGCCTTTTGATCCTTCGGTGGAGGGGTGGGAGAAGGCCTCCTACCGGCGGGGGGACATTTTGGACCGGGGGGCTTTGGCGGCTCTGTTCGACGGCGCCGACGTTGCCGTGCACCTTGCCTTTGCGATCTTCGGCGATCGGGAGGAGGCGCGGAAGATCAATCTCGAGGGGACGCGCAATGCCTTCGAGACGGCGATCAAAGCGGGGGTGAAGCGGCTCGTCTACGCCTCCTCGGTGGCCGCCTACGGCTTCCACCCCGAGAACCCGCAACCGCTCACCGAGGACGTTCCCGCCCGCGGCTCGGAGAGCTTCTACTACTCCGCGCAAAAGGCCGAGCTCGAGGCCTTGCTCGACGACCTGCTGCCGGGGAGCGGGGTGGAGGCCTACGTCTTCCGCCCCTGTATCGTCGCCGGCCCGCGGGCGACGATGCTTATCGAGCAGACCGTCGAAGCGGTCCGTGCCGGCGACCCGGTGCCCCTGCTCCGCAAGGGGATCGGGCGGCTGCCCTTGGTCAGCCCGGTGCTGCCCGACCCGGGCGTCCCGGTCCAGCTGGTCCACCACGACGACGTCGCCCGCGCGATGGCGGCGGCGATCTGCGGCGACGGGCCGCCCGGCGTCTACAACCTGGCCGGCGACGGCGAGGTCCGGATCCGCGACATCGCCCGCGAGCTGGGCTGGCGCTGGGTGCCGGTCCCGGGCCCGGCGGTCGGCCTCGGCACTGCCCTTGCCCGCCGCCTCAGCTTTGTCTCGCCGAAACTCGAGTGGGCGATCGCCGCCGACACTCCGGTCCTGATGGATGCGACCAAGGCGCGCCGCAACCTCGGTTGGGCTCCCGAACACGGGGCCGGGGAGACGCTGGGCGAAACGGTCGCCGGCGCCCGCGCAAACCGCCTGCTCGACTGATGCTGCGGAAAACCTGGCGCCGGAGTACCAAATTCGGGTATTAATAAACCCGAGAGTTAGCTGGTAGGTCGGGTGGGTAAAGGATCTCCATGCGGACTATTTCGGAGGGAGCGGGCGTGACCCGGGAAGAGGGCGTGAGGGGACAAAGCGTCTCGCTGACTCTCAGCGAGCTTGCCGTCGAGGCGTTGACCGAGATGGGCGTCGAAGCCTCCGGTGGAGCGAGACTGGAAGGTGCCTTGCGCTACTACCTCAGCGACAAGGGCACCGAGCGGGCTGCCTGGCCCTATCCAGGTTTCCTGCGCGGCAGCGAGGCCCAGAAGCAGGTAAGGGTCGAATCTGACGTCGACGCGGGCCTTTGGCGGGAGTTCGGCGAGGAGGCCGCCGGCCAAGGAGTGACGGTGGAGCAGCTGGCGGAACACGCGGCCTTCTATGTTGCGGCGGAGGCCGACGCCGGACGTGCCACCACACGGATCCTCGCCGACCTCGAACGCGAGGCCGGCGGCGGGACCTAGCCCCTTGGCGGGGCGGCGACGACCGGCCCCGCTCCGAGCTCGGTCAAATTTGCGCGCAGGGTACGGCGCCCTCGGTGGTGGAGGCCGTGCACCGAGCTCTCGCTCTTGTCCAGGGTGTCGGCGATCTCGACCGGTGAGAGGCCGACGATGTGCCGCAGGACGAGCACCTCGCGTTGGTCCTCCGGCAGGTCTTCCAGCGCCTGGCGCAGAGCGCGGCCGCGGTCGACGGCGGTCTGGGCGGCTCCAGTATCCGTCAGCCGCACTTCTTCGCTGGGGATCGCGCGCTTGGCCCGCAGGTGGTCGAGCGCAGCGTTGCGGGCAACGCGCAGGATCCACGCGTCGAAAGGAACCGCGCGCTCTTCGTACTTGACGATCGCGGTCATCAGCTTGGCGAAGACGTTTTGGGTGATGTCTTCGGCCTCGTGATGATCGCGGACCAGCCCGGTTATAAAGCGGAGAACGTCATCCGCATAGCGAACGTACAGATAATGGAGTCCCTCGGGGTCTCCCTCCTTGGCACGAGCTATCGCCTCTCGAGTCAGGTTGGTAGGTCCCTGGTCCGGGGGTGGACCGGCGGACGCGCTGCTCATTGCTGTTCTCCCTCATGCTCACCGCATGCACTCCGACTGGGTTATCAGGTTTCACTATTTCCGACCGCAACTTGGGGAAATGAACTTTCACACTCATCCCGGAAAGAGGGACAAATTTCGTCCGAAGCTGATCATCGAAAGGTCGAAATGTCAATTGGGAATTTCGATTATTCGTAGTGGTTGCCAACGATTTGCTGTAAATCCGGGCCGTTTGGGTCCTGCAGATATCTCGACGAGAGTCTGAATATCGGAGGAAATACTGGGGTTTGTAAAAAGGTTGGACACCTTGCCTGAGTTCTTTGAGTGCGGATGATCACCGTCGAACTCGGAAAACTCGCGTGTGCCGGCCTCGAAGGACACTTCGGGACAGACCTGACAGTGGGAGCGCGCAAGGCCCTGCTGCATTACACCTACAAGCTGAGGACGGGTCGTAAGCCGACCGCCCCGCCGCGCTTCCTGCGGCCGACCAGCGATGTCGAGGCGAAGTTTGATCTTGAGCTGGATCGCGTCACCGAGGAGCAGCTGGCGCAGGAGGCCCGCCGGTTGCGGATAAGCACGACCGAGCTGGCCACGCACGCGGTGCTGGTGTACTTGGCCGAGCTCGACTTCCTCGGGGTGGTACCCGGCCGGAAGCGCTGAGGGTCCGGGCCCCGGGCCGCTCAGTCCCGGTTACGTGCGGGTGCCGGGAGGTCGGTGTGCGCCGCCTCCAGCGCCTCCTCGACGGATCGCACCGCCACCGGCCTGCCCTGGTTCTGGAGCGACTCCTCGAGCGCCTCGAGGCCGAGCACGATCTCCAGCCCGAGGCGGCAGTTCGAGACCGGCGTGGTGCCCTCGCGGATCGCCGAGGCGAAGTCGCTCAGCTCCTGGCCAAGCGGCTCCAGGGCCTGGACGCGCGGGGCGACCATGTCGCCGGTGCGGTAGGTGAGGCGGTACTCGCCGAAGTTGGCCGGCGGCTCCGCAAAGTCCAGACCGCGGTCGTAGATCCGGACCGAGTCGTCCGCCGCCGTGTCTTCGTACTGGACCATGCGGCGGCTGCCGACGACGACCATCTGCCGCATCTTGCGCGGCGCCAGCCAGGAGAGCTGGACGTTGGCCTGGGTGCCGCCCTCGAAGCGGAGGGTGAGGAAGGCGGTCTCGTGGACGCCGTCCTGGAAAACGCTGCGGCCGCTGGCCGAGACCTCGAGCAGCGGCCGATCGAGCCAGTGGAGAAGGATCGAGAGGTCGTGCGGCGCGAGGTCGAGGACGACCCCGTCTTGCTGGTAGAGGCCGAGGTTCATCCGCGAGGAAGTGATGAAGTAGATCTCGCCGAGCTCATCGGTCTGGATCAGGTCACGGACGGCGTTCACGGAAGGGCTGTAGACGAAGGTGTGCCCGGGCATCAGAACCAGGCCCAGCTCCTCGGCCAGCCGGGTCAGCGCGGCGGCCTCGTGCGCGGTCCGCGCCAGGGGCTTCTCGACGAGCACGTGCTTGCCGGCCTCCAGGGCGCGGCGGACGAGGTTGTAGTGGGTGTGGGGCGGGGTCGCGATCGCCACCGCCTCGATGCGCGGATCGGCGAGCGCCGCGTCGAGATCGGGCTCGATCCAGATCCCGGGGTGGCGGCGGCGGAAGTCTTCGGCGCGGCCTTCGTCGAGCTCGCAGAGCCCCATCAGGCGGAACTCGGGTCGCTCGACGACGTTGCGGACGATGTTCGGGCCCCAATAGCCGTAGCCGACGACGAGGGTTCCTATTGCTCCTGCTGGATTCACTCTGCTCCCTTTCGACCGAGGACGACCCAGGGGGTCTTTAGAAGGATCAAGAAGTCGAGGCCCAGCGAGCGGCGCTCCGCGTACTCGATGTCGAGCCGCACCATTTCCTCGTAGGTGCGTTCGCTGCGGCCGCTGACCTGCCAGTAGCCGGTCAGGCCGGGCTTGACGGCGAAGCGGGCGCGGTACCAGCTCGGGTACTCGCTCACCTCGTAGGGGATCGCCGGGCGCGGCCCGACCAGGCTCATCTCGCCGCGGAGGACGTTGAAGAGCTGGGGCAGCTCGTCGAGGCTCCAGCGCCTGATCCAGCGCCCGACCGGGGTGATCCGGTCGTCCACGGCCAGCTTGTAGAGGTTCTCGCGGCCGCCGTCGGGGGCCGTGCCTTCGCCCGTGATCAGGGCGGTCACGTACTCGCGGTGGCCGCGGGGGTCGGCGTCGACGCGCATGCTGCGGAACTTGAAGAGGGTGAACTCGCGCTCGCCGAGCCCGACCCGGCGCTGGCGGAAGAAGGCGGGGCCGCGGCTGTCGAACCGCACCGCGAGAGCGACGCCGATCAGGACCGGGCTGAGCAGCAGGATCAGCGCCAAGGCGCCAAGGAGGTCGAAGCTGCGCCGCAGTACGGCAACCCCCCGCCCCTGGCTGGGGATCGGGGCGGCGGTCGATTCGCTCCGCGTGAGTCCGTGGGCCTCCATTCGTAGAGATAACGAGGCCAGGCCGGAAACACTTGCGGGCAAATTTTCGCCAGCAACGCGAAAAGACTTGGCGGTCTCGTGCGTTGATTACGCATGGCAGCCAGGATCGTCTCCGTCATCGGCTCACGCCCCGAGATAGTGCAGGCGGCGCCGCTCTCGCTCGCCTACTCGAGCTGTCTCGAGGAGATCCTGGTCCACACGGGCCAGCACTACGACCCGGGGATGTCCGACCTGCAGATCGCCGACCTCCACCTTCCGCTGCCCGAGTTCAACCTCGGGGTCGGCTCGCTGCCGCCCTCCGCGGCCGTGACGGTGGCCGAGGAACGGATCGGGCGCGTGATCGCCAGCCGCGAGCCCGACGCGGTCCTCGTCCGCGGCGACACCCATGCGACGATCGCCGGCGCCCGCGCCGCGGTCGCGGCCGGGGTGCCGCTGATCCACGTCGAGGCGGGGCTGCGGAGCTACCGGCAGGACATGCCAGAGGAGGCCAACCGGATCGAGACCGACGAGCTCTCCGACCTTCTCTTCGCCCCCTGCGAGCACGCCCGCGACGTCCTTATCGAGGAGGGGGTGAAGGGCGTCGTCCACGTCACCGGCGACGTTCTCGCCGACGTCCTGCTGGCCACCCGGGCCCGCCTGCCCGAGCGGCGCGAGCCGGGCGAGTACGTCCTTGCCACCGCCCACCGCAACTACAACACCGACTCGGCCGAGCGCCTCGCCGCGGTCCTCGAGTGCCTCGGCGCCGCCGGGTGCCGGGTGATCTTCCCGCTGCATCCGCGGACCCGTAAGAGCCTGGAGACCTGGAACCTCGAGGTGCCGGCCAACGTCGAGCTGCGCGACCCGGTGACCTACACCGAGATGCTGACCCTGGAGCGCGACGCCGTGGCGATCGCGACCGACTCTGGCGGGGTCCAGCGCGAGGCTTACCTCTGGGGGGTGCCGTGCATCACGATGCGCGAGGAGACCGAGTGGATCGAGACCGTCTCGACCGGCTGGAACACGCTGGTCGGCGTCGACGCCGAGCAGTTCCGCGACGCCCTCGCGAAGCCGCGGCCGGACTCGCGGCCGCCGATCTTCGGCGACGGGCACGCGGCCGAGCGGATCGCGTCGATCACCGTCGCCCACCTCGAGCGCGCGATGGAGGGGTCCCTTGTCTGAGCAGCTGAGGGTCGGTGTCGTCGGTTGTGGGCGGATGGGCGGCTTCCACATCCGCAACTACGCCCAGATCGATTGCGCCGAGCTGATCGCCGTCGCCGACCCGTCTCCCACTGCGCGGAGCCGGGCTCTTGCCGGCGCCGGCGCCCTGGAGTTCTCGGACTGGCGCGAGATGCTGGAAATCGCCGACGAACTCGACGCCGTCTCTATCGCCTGCCCCTCCGAGCACCACGCGGAGGTCGCGATCGAGGCCCTGGCCGCCGGGCTCCACGTCCTGGTCGAGAAGCCGATCGCGACGACGCTCCCCGACGCGCTGCGGATGCGCGGCGCCGCGATCGAGGCCGACCGCAAGCTGATGGTCGGCCACGTCGAGCGCTTTAACCCCGCCGTCGAGAAGCTGCGCGAGCTGGTCGCCGATGGGCGCCTGGGCCGGGTCTACCGCGCCCACACGACTCGGGTCGGGCCGCTGCCGACGCGGATCCAGGACACCGGCGTCGCGATCGACCTCGCCACCCACGACCTCGACGTCATGCAGTACGTCCTCGACGGCTCGATCCACGAGATCTACGCCGACGGCGGCCGTTTCCAACACAGCTCTCAGGAGGACCTGCTGACCTGCCTCGCGCGCTTCGGCGGCGAGGGCGGGGAGCAGACGCTGGGCCTGCTCGACGTCAACTGGCTGACCCCGGAGAAGAAGCGCGAGATCGCCCTGATCGGCGAGAACGGGCTGTTGCGGGCCAGCTACATCACCCAGGACGTCTGGTTCGTCGAGTCGACGACGGCGCCGCTGCTGTGGGACGGGCTCTCGGTCCTGCGCGGCGACGGCGAGGGGGCCGCGGTGCGGTTCTCGCTCGCCAAGGCGGAGCCGCTGCAGGCCGAGCTCGAAGCCTTCTGCCGCTGCGTCCTCGACGACACCCCCGAGCCGGTCAGCGCCCACGACGGCGTCAAGGCCCTGGCGGCCGCCCTCGCGGTCCGTGAGTCCGCGGCGGTGCGCCGCCCGGTCGAGCTGCTCGACATCCCCGCTCCCCGGCCCCTGGAGGTCTTCGCATGATCCGCTTCGTGATCCCGGCCTACAACGAGGCCGAAAACATCCCGCGGCTGCTGGCCGACCTGGCGCCGGTGGCCCGTGAGCTCGGGGCGCGGGTGATCATTGTCGACGACGGCTCGACCGACGGCACCGGCGAGGTGATCCGCGAACACGCCCAGGACATGCACCTGGCGGTGGTCACCCACACCGTCAACCGCGGCCTCGGCACGGCGATAAACACCGGCATCCGCTCGGCCCTGAAGGAGTCCTCCGACGAGGACGCGATCGTCACCCTCGAGGCCGACACGACCTCCGACCTCTCCGACCTGCCGCGGATGCTGGAGCTCTTCGAGCGGGGCAACGACGTCGTCCTCGCCTCGGTCTACGCTCCGGGCGGCAAGATCGTCGGCGTCGCCGGCTGGCGGCTGGCGGCGAGCAAATCGGTCTCCAACACCTTCCGCTACCTCGGCGGCCTGCGCGAGATGCACACGCTCTCCTCGCTTTACCGGGTCTACCGGGCGGGGACGCTGCGCAAAGCGGCCGACACCTACGGCTACCTGCTGGTCCGCGAGCCTGGCTTCGCCGCCAACGTCGAGCTGCTGCTGAAGCTCTACAACGCCGGCGCCACGGTGGCCGAGGTGCCGACGACCAACGACTGGACGACCCGCAAAGGCGAGTCGAAGATGCAGCTGAAACCGACGGTTGTCGCCTACTTCAGGGTGATGGCCGCGCACATGGTCGGCCGGATCCAGCCGCCGCCGGTCTCGCCGCTGGCCGAGGCGACGGCGCCGAAGGGACTGCCCGAGCCGGCCGCCGCGACGGTGACCGAGGGATCGCCGGCAGGCGGCCCGGCTCCGGTAGCCCAGGGCTGATGGACGGCGTCGCACCGCGCGTCGGCATCGTCGGCGGCGGCGTCCTCGGCGTCTCGCTGGCGCTGCGCCTGGCGCAGCAGGGCGCCCGGGTCACCGTGGTCGAGCGCGGTCCCAGCCTCGGCGGCCTGGCCGGCACCTTCGACTTCAACGGCCACGAGGTCGACCGCTTCTACCACGTGATCACCCCCGCTGACGAGCGGATGATCGCGATGGCCGAGGAGGTCGGGCTCGGCGACCAGCTGCGCTTCACCCCGGTCGGCGCCGGCTTCTTCTCCAACGGCGAGATGCACGACTTCAACGGCGTCGGCGACCTGCTGCGGTTCTCGCCCCTCACCCCAACTGCACGGCTCCGCCTTGGTCTCTTCGTCGCCCAGTGCCAGGTCCTCAGCTCCTACGAGAAGCTGGAGAAGATCCCGCTCGAGACCTGGCTGCGGCGGATCTGCGGCAATCAGGTCTGGGAGCGGATCTGGAAACCGCTGCTCGACACGCGCTTCGACGGCGACCCGTCGGGATTGCCGGCCACCTACCTCTGGGCGCGGACCAGGCGGATGTCCGGGGCCCGCAGCGGCGGCGGCAAAGGCGGCGAGGAAATGGGCCACATCGTCGGCGGCCACCAGCGGCTGATCGACGCGATGGTGGCGCGCGCAGTTGAGCTCGGGGTCGAGGCCCGGACCGACGCACCGGTGAAGGGGCTCGCCCTGGCCGAGGACGGCTCGGTCACCGGGGTCGAGCTGGAGGGCGAGACGCTCGAATTCGACCTGACGATCCCGACCCTGCAGCCGCCGGCCCTGCGCTTCCTGCTGCCTGAGCGCCACCGCGGACTGCTCGCGCCCTACCCCGAGCGCTGGCTCGGGTGCGTCTGCCCGATCGTCAAGGTGCGGCGCAAGCTGCTGCCCTATTACGCGATCAACATCACCGAGCCGACCCCGTTGACCAGCGCGGTGGAAACGACCCAGGTGCTGGGAACCGACCACACCGACGGCCTGCAGCTCGTCTACCTGCCGAAGTACTGCGACCCCGCCGCGCCGGAGCAGAGCGAGGACGACGAGTCGGTCTACCGGCGCTTCACCGACTACCTGGCGCGGCTCTCGCCCGGCTTCAGCCGCGAGGAGGTCGTTGACTGGACGGTGCAGCGGGCGAAGCTGGTCGAGCCCGTCCACCAGGTGCAGACCGGCGAGGGATCGCGGGTGGCGCCGATCTGGCCCGGCGTTCCGGGCCTGGCCCTGGCCTCCAACGCCCAGATCTACCCCTATCTCCTCAACGGCGATTCGGTGATGGGTTTCGCCGAAGAGGTCGCGGCCGAAGTCGGCGAGCGGCTGGCGCTGCCTGGCGCGCCGGCGACGCGCTCGCTCGCCGCCGCCTAGACGATGAAGAGCGGCAGGGTCATAGCGGCGGTCGCGGTGCTCTGCCTCCTGCTCGGCGGCTACCTGGCCTTTGCCGCGCTCGGTTCCGACAAGTCCAGCAGCGACTCGCAGCCGGGCCGCGCGTCGAGCGACACCCCGGTGATGGTCCGCGCCGTCGATCCCACCAACCCGACCTCCAACGGTGACGTCTTCGTGGTCGAGGACGGCAAGGAGATCCAGCGCTCCGGGCAGCTCACCTGCCAGCGCGTCTACTACGCCGGCGGCCGTGGCATCTGCATGGGCGTGGCGCCCTCGGGCGTGGAATACACCGCCGCCATCTTCGATTCGAAGCTGCAGGTGCTGGAGACGATTCCGTTGACGGGACTGCCCTCGCGAGCCCGCGTCTCCGCCGACGGAAAGCTCGGGGCGATGACGCTGTTCGTCGGCGGCGACTCCTACGTCGAGTCGGCGACCGCCTTCTCGACCCGGACCTCGATCATCGAGATGGCCACTGGCAAGACGATCGCCTCGCTCGAGCAGTTCGACGTGACCAAGGACGGGAAGCCGTTCGACGCCGTCGACTTCAACTTCTGGGGGGTCACCTTCGCCGCCGACCCGAACCGGTTCTACGCGACGCTTGCCACCGGCAAGCACCACTACCTGGTCGAAGGCGACCTCGCGGCGAGGTCGCTGCGCGTCCTGCGCGACGGGGTCGAGTGCCCCTCGCTCTCGCCCGACGGCAAGCAGATCGCCTTCAAGAGCCGGGTCGGCAAGGGCGACAACTGGCGCCTGCACGTCCTCGACCTGGCGACCCTCGCCGACCACCCGACGGCGGAGACGCGCTCGGTCGACGACCAGGCCGAGTGGCTCGACGACGGGACGCTCGTCTACTCCGACGGCGAAAACGTCTACACGGTGCCGGCCGACGGCAGCGGCGAAGAGCAGCTCCTGGTTCCCGACGCGGCCTCTCCGGTGAGGCTGGAATCGGCTCTAGGGGGACCCTAACGAAACGGCTAGCGAAAGTCGGATGGAAAAATCGCTCTAGAAAGCGAAAAGTAGCTCGATACGACAGTCAGGACCGGACTACTTCAACAGCGCCAAAATTGCGGCTACAACCCCCACGGCCCCGACCGCGGCGGTCGCCTCGCCCAGCTTGAGGGTGTCGGTGAGATAGAGAGCACCGAATAACGCTACGGCCGCCAGCAGGACCACCGCAACGACGATCCACTTCCCGATCCCTCCGCCGCCCTCTGCCGAGCCCTTCGTGATCTTGCCGCCACTTGCTGCGGCCTGCGAGTCGGTTCCGACTACCGCGGCACCATCAACCCCGCCTTGCGCGACTTGCGCGCCGGGGCTGTGGTTGATGTAGGTCGGTGCGTAGACGATGTGACCCGACCCGGAATTGACGTTCCAAGGTGGCGCCCGATCGAGACGATCTTCTTGATCCGTTTGAAAAGCGACGTCTTTTTTTTTGAGCTGGGTTGCTCATCGTCCCGGAGCAGCCGGCGCAGGTACTCCGTGGTCGGGGAGTACGTGACGAGGAGGTCTGATTCCTGTAGTTCGAAGGGCTCGCAGTCTCCGGTCTCCTCGACGAACAACGCCCCGAAGGGGACTTCCTCTTCGAGCTTGTAGCTCTTGATCGTTCGGTCAGTCTCCGGACAGACGACATCGAAGTGAACTTCCAAGATCCCCTGCTGCTGGAGGCTGGCCAGTTGCTCGTGAGCCTCGGCAGTCGAGATGCCGGCCTTCTTGGCTACATATGAGGCGTGGAAATGAGCAGAGCCGTCGAGGGCGAGATCCTTAACGACATCGGCCGTATCCATCAGATGCCCTTTACCCGGCAGAAGACATCGAAGACACGATCGATCACGGCTTCTGGCACCGCCTTAACAAACCAGATGCTGCCATTACGCGTCGATACCCGAGCGCGCACTTTGCCGAATTCTGGGTCTTCGAAGACCAGATCCAGGCGGGATTTCGCGGCGCCTGCGATCTTTTCGTCCGCTTCTTTGGAGCTTGAAAGGTCTTGGCAACTCGGCCCAGCCGTGACCTCGACGGTGCCGCAGTCCTTCCCGTCCTCAGCCTGCCCTCGGATGCGATCGACGACTGCCCCAAGCTCCTGTTTGAGGCTGTCAACATCGACCTCTGAGATGTCCAGAATCTGGTAGCTCACTCGGTATCCCCTTCCTCATCTTCGTCACCGAACAAGAGGTCGTCGAACTCAGCGATCCAGGTCGTGGCAAAGCGTTCGGCGCGCTGGTGATTAGTGCGAATTTCCATGATTGCCTTATCGAGGCGCAGAACCGCGACGAAAAAGGCATCGCCCTCGACCGTTTCGACTTCGAAGTCGGCGAGAACTTCGGCAACCGGTTTCTTGACGCCAAACGAGAGAAAGAGACGACCGTCGGCTTTGGTCGCGTCGATCAAGGAAGGCTTCCGCGTCAGCACATCTGGTCGCACGTCCTCATCCAGAGGATTGATGCCATCGCACATGTCGGTGAGCGTCCGGACGACTTCCGCTTCGTCCAGCGGCGTCCCGTCGCCAAACCGCACGTACGTGACCGACGTTTGCCCTGCGTAGATCCACTCGGAGGCGTGGGGGGCCAGTTTGCTCGTCGAGAGTTTCGAAAGCTCTTTGACGACATCCCACTTCCGCGCCCCCGCCGGGATCGATACGTCCAACTCCTCTGCCATGTCCCGAAGCCGCCCCAAGGGCAGATTCAGGAGATTGATGAACTCCTGGGATACCCGCATGGCCGGGCAGGCTATAAGAACAATCAGGGGATTCCCCGGGAACGCAAGTGTTGTTCAACTTCTAAGTATCGCTCGGGCTGGGGTAGCCTCAGCGCGAAATGGAGGTATCGCCCCGTCAGCTACCCCAGCGATCCCGAGCCCACTGCGGCGCAGGGAGTTTCGCTAGTCCCCCCTAGCTAAGGGGCGCGTGAGAGCAGCGGCGCGAGGCGGTCGCGGCCCTCGCTGAGGAGCCGCCGCGGCACCGCCAGCGCTCGCCGCCGCGGGGCGGGCACATGCTCGACGTCTACCGCGTCGGGGCTCCGGAGCGCGACCTCGACCGTCGCGCCGGGCGCGACGGGCAGCGGCTCGTCGAAGCGGTGGGGCCGGCCGTCGACCAAGAGCTCCTCGCCGCCCATCCGATTCCCGCCCCAGCCCGCTGTGGTCGAAATCGGATGGGCGGGGGCGATCTGCAGGGTCTCGGCGTCGGCCGGTATCTCGATCCGCGCACGGCGGCTCAGGAGCCGGACCTGCAGGCCGCTCGGGACGTGGCGGGTTTCGAAGCTGGTTGCGGCGATCTCGCCGAGCGAGCACCAGCGGGCGGGGACCAGGCGGTCGACGTCGGCGACCGCTGCGGCGAGGACGTCGAGGCCGTCCCCGAGATCGCCCTGGTGGCCGTAGAGGATCAGGGGCTGGTCGAGGAAGGCCCGCAGGGTCAGCTCCGGCAGCGAGCGGCTGACCAGCGGATGGCGGAGCAGGACGGGCAGTCCCTCGGCGCTGTCGGCCGGCCGCCAGCCGGTCAGCGGGCCGCTGCCGGGCGGGCTCGCGAGCCAGGAGCCGGCGCCGTCGCCAAGCCAGGGGAACGGCTGGGTCATCGTGATCGCTTCGAACCCGCAGCGACGCAGGCCGGAGACGATCGCGGCGCTGCACTGCTCGTGCGGGGGGACCATCACGGGATCGACGGCGGTGCCGGTGCGGCGCGCGAAGGCGCGCAGCCTGCGCATCGCCTGGGCGGTGAGGGCGAGGGCATCGCCGGGGTCCCGCGTCCGGCCCAACTCGCCCCCGTAGTGGTCGTTGCCGTGGGCGGCGAGGGAGAGGGCGCCGCCGGCGTCCCGCATCGCCCGCAGGGCCTTGGGGTGGGCGTACCAGGCGTCGAGCGGAACCATCGCCAGCGCCGCGTGGTAGCCGTGGGCGCGGGCGTGTCTGCCGAGCGCGGCGAGGTCGACGAAGCCGTAGGAGGGCCAGTGGAGGTTGGGGTCGTCGAAGAGCACGGTCGCCCGGGGGGTCGGCGGTTGCCAGCCTTCGGCGGCGGTCAGCTCGCGGAGGAAGTGGACCAGGGGCAGCAGGGCGGCGCTGCGAGTGCCGCAGAGCCGCTCCCTCAGGGCCTCGGCGGGGGCGAGCTCGGCGGGAGCGAGCAGCGCCGTGTCGAGGTTTCCCCGCCGGGTCCAGATCGGCGCGTCGCCGCAGTAGGCGAGCACCGTCGCCCGCTCCGGGGAGCGCTCGGCGGCGCCGAGCGCCGCGGCGATCCGGGGGTCCGGCAGCTCGGCCCCGCGCAGGCGGCGGTCGAGGGGCGCGGCGCTGGCGAACCTCTGGGACACGGTTTCTCCTGGCTGTGACGGCTCCGGGGCGAGCAGCCGCAGGGTGGGGAGGCAGGTATCTGCCAGCTCAGCCAGTGCCTCCGCACCGACGATTAGGACCGCGTCGAGCTCGCGCAATCCACCCTCCTCGCGCGGCTCGAAGCGGACGGGGAAGGCCTCCTCCAGCGCCGCCAGCAGCCGCTTCAGGTCGCCGTGGGCGGAGGCGGGGAGGACGCCGACCGCCAGCCGCCGCGGGCCCGGGTTCATGGCCGCTGCGGGGTCAGCGCGTAGACCTCGAAGTAGGTCGCGGCGTTGGTGCCGCCGACCGGGGGGCCGGCGCCGAACCGGGCCACCGGCGGACCTTCGCGCTCGATCCTGGCGGCCAGCAGCCGGTTGTAGTCGCCGCCGAAGTAGCTGGAGCCGTAACCGTCGAAGCGCCGTCGGCTGACCACCGCGTAGCGGACGTGCTCGGCGTCGAGGGCGGCGATCGCCGCGACCTCGTCGGCGCGGGTGTCGAGCAGGCCCGGAAGGAACATCGGGTTGTAGAGCGCCGGCGGGCGCCCGGTCATGAAGTTGATCCCGGCGTCGGAGGGCACGGCGAGGAGCGGTTCGCCGGGCTCGGTATGGGAGCTGACGAAGTCGATCGCCCCCTGTAGCCCGGGGGCCGCGGCGGCGGTGGTGTCGAAGCTGCCTCGCGGGGTGTGGACGACCGTGCCGTCGTCGCTGTACAGACCCGCCTGGGCGTAGGCGGCGAGCCCGAGGGCGACGGCCGCCAGGCCGGCGTAGGCGACGATGCGGGCCTGCGGCCAGCGGTCGGCGATGCGCTCGTGAAGGAGCGCCAGCAGCAGCACCAGCGGGGCCGCGTAGTAGGGGGCGTAGGAGGCCTCGGCGGTGAAGGCGTCGTAGGCGCGGGCCCCGAGCGCGGCGGCGACGGCGACCAGGGCGAGGTCGAACCCCCAGGAGGAGGTGAGGGGCGGATCGCCCTTGCGCAGGAAGCGGAGGGCGACCACGGCGGCCGCGGCGAAGCCGAGGGCGGGCAGCCAGCTCATCCCGATCAGCAGGTGGGTCGCCTCGTACTGGACTCCGTCGCGCGTCTGCGGCCAGAGCGAGAGGAACTTCATCGTCGCGTCGGCGAGGACCAGCACCCCGGCGACCGCCGGCAGCGGCAGCAGCGCCTTGATCCTGCCAGCCCGGTCCGAGGCCCTGCCGTAGAGGACGACGGTGGCGATCGCGGCACCGAGGAGACCGAGGTAGACGGTCCCCCGGGCCAGCGTCGAGGCGGCGCTTTCGAGCGTCAGCGGCGCCCAGTCCTGCTGCGAGCTGAGGCCGCCGACCCGGAGGAAGTCGACCGGCCAGAGGTTCTCGGTGAAGAGGTTCGAGGCGCCGGCGCTGGCGGCGAGCCAGGTGAGGACCGGGACGGCGACCAGCAGCGCCGGCAGCGCCAGGCGGGGCAGCTCCCGGAGCGCCTGGCGGGCTCCGTGCTGCCGCCACTCGCCGAGCAGGTAGGCGGCGGCGGCGAGGACGGCGAAGGCGGCGAATTCCGGCCGGGTCAGGCAGGCGCAGCCGATCGCCAGGCCGGCGAAGACGAGGCGGCCGCGGCAGAGGGCCAGCAGGGTGAGGAGGATGAAGAGGATTCCGAAGGTGGCCGAGTTGGTGTGGGGGAGGACGAAGTTGAAGGCGGTGCCGGAGAACCCGATCGCGACGACGACGGCGCTCGCGAGGAAGGCGGGAAGCGGCCGCAGGAGCTGGCGCGCCAGCGCGTAGAAGGCGGCGACGATCGCCGCCGCCTGGCAGAGGCCGAAGGCGAAGGCGGTGGTGAAGCCGGTGCCGAAGACGGCGAAGGCCCCGCCCAGCGAGTAGACGCCGAGCGGGCCGTAGAAGTAGCGGATGTCGCGGTAGGGCTCGCCGCCTTCGGCGATCGCCGCGGCCACCGTGAGCTCGTGGCCGGCGTCGACCGAGGGGACGCCCCATTTGCGCCAGCTGAAGGCCGCCAGCAGGGCGAAGAAAAGGGCGAGGCCAGCGACGGCACGCACGTCCGCGTCGGCGGCGAGCTCCCGGACCCGCGAGGAACCGGCGGCCCCCGCGGCCGGGCGCCCGAGGCGGCGGCGGACGGCGACGTTCATGCCGAGGCGGGGCGCACCGCGGCGACCAGCAGGCGCACCTGGTCGGGTGCGAGCCAGGGCGTCAGCAGGGCGTAGAGAAGGGAGCCGACGCCGATCGTCGCCACCGGGGCGAGGAGCCCGCCTCCCACCGCGTCGCCGACCAGGGCGCCGAGGCCGAAGCAGACGGCCGCGGCCGCGACGAAGCGCAGG
>Ga0164302_10000010_pt1 | contig 43160 bp, 34 predicted proteins | sample Whisoiple_202_MG_FD_109714 | JGI IMG/M metagenome (GOLD analysis project Ga0164302, IMG submission 109714) | Soil microbial communities amended with pyrogenic organic matter from upstate New York, USA - Whitman soil sample_202_MG | ecosystem: Environmental > Terrestrial > Soil > Agricultural... | reverse complement strand
GAAGCGGACCTCGCCCGGAGAGAGGCTCTGCCAGTCGCCGGCTTTGAACGGGCCTTCGGAGGGGCCGCCGCAGGTAGTGGTCAGCGCCTCGGCGCTGGGGGCCGGGGCCGTCCCGGCGCCCTTCAGGTAGTGGTCGAACCAGGTGTTCAGGCGCTGCAGGAAGAGCGCCTCGTCGGCCGGCTTGTTCTGGCTGCGGGCGTGGCCGTCGTCCATCAGAAAGAGGGAGATCGGGTCGCCGGGGTACTGGGCGCGGGTGCGGTTGTAGAAGCGGACCCCCTCGTCGACCGGGAAGAGGTCGTCGTTCCAGCCGCTCTGGATCAGCAGCGGCGCCGGTGCCTGCGAGTGGTCGATGTAGTAGGAGGAGTGGTGGGCGTCGATCTCGGCGACGATCGAGTTGGCCAGCGGGTTGGAGTCGTACGGCTCGCCGGCGTTGATCAGCGTGTACCAGCCGGTCAGGTCGGCGCCGGGGTCGGTTCCGGGCGGGGCGTAGTTGCTGCTCGCCGCACCGAGGCCGTAGAGGCCGCTGACGTAGGAGGCCTTCTCGACCCCGATCGGGGCGTCGCCGCCGGGGCCGCGGTAGGGCGAGTCGGTGGCGTAGTCGAGGGTGCTGCCGTTGGGCATCAGCGAGTAGGCGAGGTCGCTCCAGGGCCACTGGGGGACGGCGGCGGCGAGTTCCATCGCCGTGCCGGCCGGGCTTTTCCAGGAGACCAGCGAGCCGTCGGGGAGCATCGTGCGGTTGCGCAGCGCCGCCAGGGCCATCGACATCCCGCCGCCGTAGGAGACGCCGGTGGCGCCGATCTTCTTCGGCTCGGCGACGCCTTCGTCGGCGAGGAGCGAGATCAGGTACTGGGCGTCGCGGACCTCGTAGCGAGTGTCCATCAGGTGGTTGTAGCCGGCGGCGCAGGCGGTGGGTTCGAGCAGGCGGTCAGGGTCGGTGGCGCCGCACGATTCGCCCCAGCCGCGGTCGCTCATGCTGAAGACGGCGTAGCCGGCCTCGGCCCAGTCCTGGACCCGGGGATCTTCGAGCCCGATCTTGTGGCCGCCCCAGCCGTGGAAGACGCCGATCAGGGGATAGGGGCCGTCGGCGCCGGCGCTCGGCGCCGGCGGCAGGACGACGTTGACGTCGATCTGGGTTTTGCCGTCCCAGGTCGTGGTCTCGCCGCCGCAGAGGCGGACGTCGCCGTTGCCGGGCTGGACGGCGCAGCTGGCGTCGCCGCTGAAGAGAGTCGGGAAATCAGCCTGCGCCGCAGGCGCGAGGATGAGGACGGCGAGGATCGCCGCAACCGCCGCACCCTGGATCGTCCCTCTCCGCCGCACGGGACATGATTACCCGTTAGTTGGTATCGCAACCAGGGCGGATCAGGCGAGTTGGCGCGAGAAGCTTTCTTCGAGCGCGTCGGTGTCGTCTTCGCCGGGCACGGTCTTGTCGAGGCGCATCAGGGCGCGGCGGCCGTCGATTTCGAGGGTCGCCACCTGGTTGTCGAAGCAGGGGCCGTCGATCGTGCGCCAGCGGATCCCCGGGTCGGGCGCGCCGGCCAGCTTTGCCAGCAGCCGGGCAAAGACGGTGAACGATTTGCCGAACCCGTTGCGCACCACCCGCCGCTCTTTTTCGTCGAGCGGGTTGCGGTAGGGGGAGCAGACCGCCTGGTAGATCGGCGAGCGCTCGGCGGCGGGCCCTGCCGACCTCGGGAAGGCGACTTCGCTGAGGTAGGCGTGGTGGACGTCGCCGGAGAGGACGACGATCGAGGCAGGCGGTTTTCCGTGCACGCCGGTGGCGACCTCGTGCAGGAGGTCGCGCAGCTTTGCGAAGGACTCGCCGAAGGCGGGCCAGTGGTCGAAGTCGACTTCGCGCCGCAGCTTCTCGCTGAGCCAGGCCGCCGGCTGGCCCCAGGCGCCGTTACAGACTTGCTCGTTCCAGGCCTCAAGCCGCTCGAAGCCGGGGGAGAGGAGCCAGGGGATGGTGGTGCAGATCAACAGGTGGTCGAAATCGCCCTTGCAGTGCTCGACGACCCATTCCCACTCTTCGTCGTCGACGATCGCCCGCCGGTCCTCCTCCAGGACCCGCGCTGCGCGGGCGTCGACGAAGATCGCCCGGGTGCGGCCGAAGTCCCGGTAGTAGGTCCAGCGGGTGCCGTCCCCCATCGCCTGGATCCGGTGCGCCCAGGGGAACAGCTCCTCCTCGCCCTTCTGGTTGCCGCGGACCCGCTGGTAGAGCTCGTTTTCGGAGAGCTCGCGCGGGGAGAGGTTGCCGATGTGCTGGTAGATCCAGTAGCTGCCGATGCAGCCGACGACGCGCCGGTGCCACCAGGACTTCTGCTGCATCTCCAGCAGCCAGTCGCGGGAGATGTTCCAGTCGTCGCTCATGTCGTGGTCGTCCCAGAGCATCGAGACCGAGACGCAGGAGAAGAGCCAGCGGATCAGCGGCTCCTCCCAGCTCTCGCGGTAGAGCCAGGTGTACTCCTCGAAGTCGGTCACCTCGTCGAAGGGGGGCGTGTCGGTGCCCCGCCGTTCCTTGATCTTTTTGCGCGTCTTCGGCGAGCCCTCGTCGACGTAGACCTGGTCGCCGAGCAGGAAGAGCTGCTCGGGCCAGTCGTCGCGCTCGCCTGCGCACATCTGCCTGGCCAGGACCCAGAGGGCATCGACCTCGTGGCCGACTTCGGTCTCGTCTTTCGGTTCGGTGAAGGGCGCCTCGTGGGGCACGGCGACGCGGCAGGAGCCGAAGCAGATGTCGAGGTCCTTCTCGGGGTCGACGGTGCGGATCGCGCTCGGCGGCAGCTTCGAGCCCGGCTCGGGCCAGCGCACCTCGCCGTCGAGCCGGACCTCGTACTCGTAGCGCTCGGCCGGCTCGAGACCGTCGATGCAGACCAGCGCGTAGTGGTGCCCCTCGACGCGGAAGGTGTGCTCGCGATGGCCGAGGATCTCGACCTCGCAGGCCTCGCTGGTCTCCACCCAGACCGTCGCCTCGGTGCCCGAGACATATCGCAGCAGGGGTCCTAGGACGAGCTCGCTCATGGCCCCACCGTTACCCAGCTTGCCCGGCGATAAGCCAGACGGATTTTTCCGGTCACCGGGCTCAGATCCGGCCGAGGAGGAGGAGGATCAGGAGGATCAGCGCCACCAGGCCGAGGATGCCGCCGGCGACCGCGACGTTGAGCAGGACCAGCACGATCGCGACCAGGATGAGAAGTCCGATAAGCGCACCGACCATCTGTTTCCTCCGTGTTCCCCGCGGCCTGCCCCGCGATTGGACTGGTTTCCTTAACGAACGGGGCGGGAACCTCCCTGTCAGGGCAATCCTGGGATAGGCGCTGACAAGCGGCAGGGACGCCGCGTTTATGGACCGTCAGAGTGCCTCGACCCTTGATCGGACGGCCCACGATGGGAAGATCGACCTATGAGCGAAGCCGTTGCCCCGCTGGGATTCAGCCGCCTGGTCTCGGACGAGCGCCTGACGCGGCGCGCGGTCGGCGGGGACGAGGGCGCCTTCGCGGCGATCTTCGGTCGCTATCACCAGAGCCTCTACCGCTACTGCCTGACGATCGTCGGCAATCCGCAGGACGCCCAGGACGCGCTGCAGAACACGATGATCAAGGTGATGCGGGCGCTGCCCGGCGAGGAGCGCCAGATCGAGCTGAAGCCGTGGCTCTACCGGATCGCCCACAACGAGGCGATCGACCTGCTGCGCCGGCGCCGCGAAACGACGCAGCTCGACGTCGAGCAGGTGGCGCCGGGCTACGGGCTCTCGGAGAACGCGGCGACGCGGGAACGGCTGCGGCAGCTCCTCACCGACCTGCAGGAGCTGCCCGAACGGCAGCGCGAGGTGCTGGTGATGCGGGAGATGTCAGGGCTCGACTTCGACGAGATCGCCGTCGCTCTAGAGACCACGTCCGCCGTCGCCCGGCAGACTCTCTACGAGGCGCGGCAGAGCCTGCGCCAGATGGAGGAGGGGCGTGAGATGACCTGTGACGCGGTGACCCGGGCGCTCTCCGACGGCGACGGTCGCGTGACCCGCCGGCGCGACGTCCGCGCCCACCTGCGCTCCTGCGCCACCTGCCGCGAGTTCCGCGACGACGTCAAGCGCCGCGAGCAGGACTTCGCCGCGCTGGCGCCGCTACCGGCGGTCGCGGCGGCCGGGATGCTCCAGGGCCTGATCGGCGGCGGTTCCCAGGCCGCCACCGGCGGCGGCCTGGCGGCGGCCCTCGGCGGCGGGGCGGCGAAAACGATCGCCACCTCGGCGGTGGTGAAAGGTGTGGCGACGGTGGCGGTGGTCGCCGCGGTGGGCGTGACCGCGGCCGATCGCACCGGCGCCATCCACCTCGGGCTGCCGGGAGAGGAGAGCGCCAAGCCAGCGGCCCCGGCGACGCCGAGCGCCGAGCGCCACGGGCACGACTCCTCCCATGCCGGTGCTACTTCCGGCGGCGTCGGCAGCGGCGCCGAGCGCTCCGCCAAGAAAGGGGACAACCGGGCGACGAGCGGTTCGGCACCGGGGGCGAACGCCGCCCCCGCCGGCCAGGAGCACAGCCAGGGTGCGGCGCACGCGAACCCCCATAGCGAAGCCAAACCGTTCGAAACCTCGGCTGGGCACGCCGGCGGCGAAACCGAGAAGCAGCCTTCGAACCCGGGCTCCGCCGGGCAGGAAACCGCCGCCGATAAGAAGCCCGACCCGAGCAGGTCGGAAGGCTCGCAAAAGGAAAACGGGAAGACGTCTGAGGAACCGTCGGCTAAGCCGGCGAACCCCGAATCTCCCGCCGCGCCGAGCGCACCGCCGAAGGGGCCACCCGAAAACCCTCCCCAGGGGGCGGCTCCCAGTCCACCGCCCCAAGCGCAGCCCCCGGCGAACGGAGCTGAGCCGCCCGCTGCGGGTCAGCCGTCTAACCCCGGCAAAGGGTCAGAAAAAAAACCCGCCTAGGAGAGGTCGGGCCTAGGTCCGCCGCTGACGGGGTGGCAATGGCAGATGGGCCAGGCGGTCGCCGTAGAGGTACTTGCGCACGAGCGCCTCGGCCGGCGCCGCCGCCATCACCAGCGGGGCGCCGCAAGCCTGGCAGGAGCGGCCTCGCCAGCCGGCTCGCCGGACCTCGGTGCGGGCGTGACAGTGGGGGCATTCGAGCGACTGGGTCATATCTCTCTCCGGATAGGGATCTCGAATCAACCTTCTCCTGAGCGGCCCAGGCCGGCATCCGTGTTTTCCCGCACAAGCGGGCCGAGCATCGGACTTGACTAAGCGTCCAACCTTCGCCAGCATCGAACAATGGTCCAGGGGGGTCTTGCCAAGGCGGCGGTCGTGTGCTTGTGCGCGCTCGCGGCGATCGCGCTCGCGGTGGCGCCCGCCGCCAGCGGCTCGATGTACTTCGGGGCGACGATCAGCGGCGAAAGCTACGGCCAGACCGGCAACGCCCCCCGCAACGTCGAAGCCTGGAACCTGTTCGAGCGCCACGCCGGCAGGAAGGTCGCGATCCTCAACCAGGGGCAGAAATTCGCCACCTGGGACGACCTCGAGGTGGAAGCGACGCACGCGCGCGGCGCGATCCCGCTGATCACGATGGGCCTCGGCGAAGGGATCACGATCGAAAGCGTCGCCAAAGGCGCGCAGGACGCGGCGATCAAAAAATGGGCGCAGGAAGCGAAAGCCTGGGGGCACCCGTTCTTCTTCGCCCCCTGGTGGGAGATGAACGGCGGCTGGTACGCCTGGGGCAGGCAGCCGATGTTCAAACAGGCGTGGCAGCGCTTCCACGACCTGGTCGCCGGCCAGGGCGCGACCAACGTGACCTGGACCTGGGTCGTCAACAGCATCTGGTTCGACCCCGAATCCAACCCGGCGCCCTATTACCCGGGCGACGCCTACGTCGACTGGACCGCGCTCGACTCCTACAACTGGGGCCGCAACCCGGCCCAGCCCGACAAATGGCTGACCCCCGACCAGACGATCAGCCCGACGCTGAAGATCATCCGCGAAGCGGCGCCGACGAAGCCGGTGATGATCGCCGAGAACGCCTCCAGCGAGTACGGCGGCAACAAGACCGACTACATCCGGGAAATGCTGACCACCTACCTGCCGCACCACCCGGAGATCGGCGCCTACCTGTGGTTCAACTGGAACTTCCCCAAGGGGGAAAAACGCGCCGACTGGCCGATCGAGTCCTCGGCGCCTGCCCAGCAGGAGTTCCGCAAGGCGGTCCAGAGCAGCCTCTTCGTGCCGGGGCCGGTCTCGCTGCCGAACCTGACCAAGGTGCAGCCCCCCGCGCCCGCGGCGGCCGACGCGCCGGCGGCGGCGAACCTCTCGACGGCGGCGGAGATGGCGAGCGGCCCCGACCTCGACGTCGGCGCCGACGGGACCGCGACCGCGGTCTGGAGCGCGAAGAGCGGCGGCGAGTTCCGGGTCTTCGCCAGGCGGATCGCCGCCGACGGAGATCGTGGCCCGGTCCAGCAGCTCTCGGGCCCTGGAGGGGACGCGCTTTCGCCCCAGGTCGCGGTCGCTCCCGACGGCACCTCGGTCGTCGTCTGGGCTCGCTGGGACGGCGCCAACTTCCGCATCCAGGAGCGGCGGATCACTCCCGTCGGTGCGCCCGAGGAAGCGACGCGGACGCTCTCGGGCTCCGGCCAGGACGCCGCCGATCCGCAGGTCGAGGTTGGGCCCGACGGGACCGCGACGGTCGTCTGGCGCCGCTTCGACGGCTTCCACCCGCTGGTCCAGGTGCGCCGGATCGCCCCTGACGGGACCCCCGACGAAGCGGCGCGGCGGCTTTCCGAAGCCGGCGCCGACGCGGTCGAACCGGACCTCGCCGTCGGTCCCGACGGCACCGCGACGGTGGTCTGGACGCGCTTCGACGGCGAACACATGCTGGTCCAGGAGCGGCGGATCGATCCGGACGGCGCTCTCGCGGCCACGGCCCCGCTCTCCGTCACCGGCCAGAACGCGATCGAGCCCCAGGTCGAGCTCGGGCCGGGGGGCGAGGCGACGGTCGTCTGGACCCGCTTCGACGGGACGAACTGGGTGATCCAGGGCCGCAGGCTCTCGGCCGCGGGGGCAATCGAAGGCGCCGCCGTCGACCTCTCCGTTGCCGGTCGCAGCGCCGCCGAGCCGCAGCTGGCGATCGACCCCGACGGCGTGGCGACGGTGGCATGGGATCGGTTCGACGGCAGCAACTTCGTCGTCCAGGCGCGGCGGATCGCCGCCGGCGGGGCGCTCCTCGGCGCCGCGACGAATCTCTCGGCGAGCGGTCGCGACGCCGCCGACCCGCAGGTCGCGGCCGCGCCCGCGGGCGGGGCGACGGTTCTCTGGAGCCGCTACGACGGGACCAACTGGGTGGTGCAGCGGCGCGACCTCGCCGCCGACGGCGGCCTCGGGACCACCGCCGGCCTCTCCGCCGCCGGCCGGGGCGCCGGCGACGCGGTCGCGGCCTGGGGGGCGGACGGGACCCTGGCGATGGTCTGGCGCCGGTTCGCCGGCGCCGGCGACGTCGTTCAGGCGAACACCGTCCCGAAGCCCGAACTGCCGCCGCCGACCCCCGACCCCGAAGGGGAAGAGGAAGGCTCCGGTGGCGGCACGGGGGCAGGCGCCGGTGCCGGGACTGGCTCGGCTGGCGGAGCGGACACGGTCGCCCCGGTCGACAACTCCTTCACCCTCGGCAAGGCAAAGCTCAACCGCCGGCGCGGGACGGCCATCCTGACGGTAGAGGTGCCAGGGGCGGGGCTGGTCGCCGTCGATGGCGCCGTGCCTCAGCAGCAGCGGGCCGACGGCCCCGGCCGGGTCGCACTGCGGATCCTGCCCAAGCCGGCGGCAAGGCGGATCCTCGCCCAGCGCGGCAGCGTGCGGCTGCGGCTGACCGTCACCTTCGTCCCTCGCGGCGGGGAGCCGAGCAGCCGGGCGGTCAGCCTGCGGTTGAAGAAGGCGCTGCGGGGCTAGCTTCTTCCTGTAGCCCGGCGAGGAAGGGCGTCAGGTAGCGGCCGATCAGCTTGCTCGGGTTGTCGATCGGCCAGGGCGGGCGGTCGCTGGCGACCGAGGTTTCGCCGTGGCCGCCGCCGAGCCAGCCGAACAGGTAGCGGGGCCGGGAGCCGGTCCAGAGGATGCCGCGCAGGACCGGGTCGAGCGGATTGGCCTCGACGTCGCAGCCGAGGTCGGCGGCGATCGCTTCGGCGGCGGCGTCGGCCTGCTGGGTGGCGATGCCGCCCTGCTTGACCGGGAAGTTGGTGACGTCGCCGACGGCGTAGGCGTTGGAGAGGCCGGCGATCCGCGCGTGGTCGTCGACCGGGATGAAGCCCTCGGCGTCGTAGGGGAGGCCCTCGACGTGGCGGCCCTCGAGCCGCGGCAGGCTGACCACGGCGTCGGCTTCGATCGGCTCGCCCGGCACGATCGAGAGCAGCCCATCCTCGTACTTGACCGGGTGGGCGCCGGCGATCACCTCGACGTCGTGGTCGGCGAGCAGGTCCGCGACCTGCTCGGACGCGCGGCGACCGAAGATCTTCAGCGGGCCTTCTTCGGGGGTGACGACCGTGATCCGGGTGCCGACGATCCCGTGGCGGGAGACTTCCGCCGCCGCCATCAGGGCAAGCTCGTAGGCGGGCAGCGCCCAGCCGTGGCCGCCGGGCATCGTGAAGACCGCCCGCCGCAGTCTGCCTTCGCGCAGGCGGCTGACCATTTCGAGCATCTCGGCCTCGTCGGTGACGCCCCAGAAGGTGGCTGCGCCGGGCACCGACCAGAGCAGGCGCGAGCCGCAGGCGACGACGAGGTAGTCGTAGGGGATCTCGGCCCCGTCGTGGGCGGTCGCGCAGCGCAGCGCGGGGTCAACCGAGGCGATGTTCTCCTGCCGGAACTCGGCGCCGCAGAGCTCGGCCAGGTGCTCGAGGTCGTAGCGGAGCACCCGGGAGGCGCCGTAGGGCTCGCCGACGGCGAAGGGGCGGTAGACGAAGTCGGAGCGGCCGGCGCAGATCTCGATCCGGGCTTTGTCGCCGGCGAGGTCGTGGACCGCGATCGCTGCCTCCAGGGCGCCGACGCCGCCACCGACGATCAAGACCTTGGGTACGCCTGCCCTGTTCATGCCGAAAGTGTCAAGCCGCGAGCCGCGTCCCCCATCCGGGGGAAGCCACGCAATCGGGTGCGGTTTCCCCGCAGCCGGCCGGGCCGCGCCTAGGCTGGGGCGATGACGGGAGAGCTGGCAATCGCCCTCGGAGTCGTCTTCGCCGTCAACCTGCTCCCGGCTTTCGGGCCGCCGACCTGGGCGGTGCTGGTCTTCTTCAGCCTCGACTTCGACCTGCCCGCGGTGCCGCTCATCCTCGGCGGCGCCCTGGCGGCCGCTTGCGGTCGCTACCTCCTCGCAATCGGCGCCCGGCGTCTGCGGCCACGCCTCTCGGCGGCGCGCCTGGCGCGGCTCGACCGCACCCAGGCCGCCCTGCTCGCCGACCGGCGCCGCAGCGCCGCCGGGCTCGGTCTCTTCGCCCTCTCGCCCGTTCCCTCCGGGCAGCTCTTCGTCGCCGCCGGGCTGATGACGGTGGCGCTGGCGCCGCTGACCGCGGCCTTCTTCGCCGGACGCCTCGTCTCCTACTCGATCTACGTCGGCGTCGCCTCGGTCGCCGAGAGCAACTTCGGCGACCTCGTCCTCGACGCTCTCACCTCGCCGCTGGGGGTCGGCCTGCAGCTGGCGATGCTGGCGGCGCTCGGGTTCATGCTGGGTGGGCTGAGACCAGGGGAGACGCCGCGGCGAAGGCTGTGGTCTTCTGCGGATGGGAGGCCCGGCCGCCGCTCTTAGATTGGCGGCATGAGGATCCTGGTCGGCTATGACGGCAGCGACGGCGGGCGCGACGCGCTCGAGCTGGCGCGGGTCCTGGCCGAAGCCACCGACGCCTCGGTCCTGGTCGCCGCCGTCCTCCCCTACGGACCGCTGCCGATCCCCTACGAGCTGCTCGAGGAAGAGAAAGCCGAGCGGGCGCGGCCACTGTTCGACGAGGCCCGCGAGCGGCTCGGGGAGCTGGAGATCGAGACCCGCGCCTTCGGCGGCGGCACCCCCGCCGGGGTGATCAACGACCTCGCCGAGCGCGAGGAGGTGGAGACGATCGTGATCGGCTCGCCCCACCGCAGCACGGTCGGCCGGGTCCTGCTCGGCAGCGTCGCCGACGGCCTCCTCCACGGGGCGCCCTGTGAGACGGTCACCGCACCTCGCGGCTACGCGGCCGAGCAGCACGGCCCCTTCCGCACCATCGCCGTCGCCTACGACGACACCGGGGAGGCGAAAGCGGCGCTGGCGCGGGCCGAAGCCCTGGCGCTCGCCTGCCGGGCGACGATCGTCGTCTTCACCGTCTCCGCGCCCCCCGCGGTGGTCCCCGGGGCGACCGGGTACACGCCGGCGATAGCGCCCGAGGTGGGGCCGATCGTGACCAGGGCCGTGAAGGGCGTCGACGAGCGCCTCGCCGCCACCGGCCGGGCTCTGGCCGGCACGCCGGGCGCGACGATCGCCGAGGCTTGCGAAGAGGCCGGCGCCGACCTGCTCGTTGCCGGCTCGCGCGGCTACGGTCCGGTAATGCGCGTCCTGATCGGGTCGGTCTCCACCCAGCTGATGCACCGCGCGCCTTGCCCGGTGCTGGTGGTGCCGCGGCCATGACCACGATCGTCGAGTCGGTGCTGCCGTTCGAGCGGCTGGCACGCGGGGATGTCGATTTCGCCGGCGGCAAGGGAGCCAACCTCGGCGAGCTGGCCGCGGCGGGGCTGCCGGTCCCGCCCGGATTCGTGGTCGGCGCCCCGGCCTACGCCGCCTTCTGCGACGACACCGGGCTGCGCGGCCGGATCGCCGACCGGCTCGAGGCGATCGACGTCGACGACACCGAGGCCCTGGTGCGGGCCTCCGACGAGGTCCGGAAGGAGATCGAAGCCGAGCCGGTTCCCAAGTGGCTGGCGAAGCGCATCCTCGAGTCCTACGACGCCCTGGTCGGCGCCGGCGGCGAGGCGCCGGTGGCGGTGCGCTCCTCGGCGACCGCCGAGGACAGCGAGTCCGCCTCCTTCGCCGGGATGAACGAGACGCTCCTCAACGTCTGCGGCGGGGCGGCGCTGCTCGACGCGGTGCGCGCCTGCTGGGCCTCGCTGTTCGGCGCCCGCACCATCTACTACCGCGCCAAGCGCGGCTTCGGTCAGGCGACGATGGACATCGCCGTCGTCGTCCAGCGCCAGATCCAGTCGACCCGCTCGGGGGTGATGTTCACGATCGACCCCGCCAGTGGCGACCGCGAGCGGCTGGTGATCGAGGGCGCCTTCGGACTTGGCGAGTCGGTTGTCTCCGGCTCGGTCTCGCCGGACCGCTACATCGTCCGCAAGCAGGGCCTGGGGGTCGAGTTGCGCGAAGTGCGGCGCAAGGAGCTGGAGATCGTCTCCCTGCCCGAGGGCGGGACCGAAACCCGCGAGCTCGACCCCGAGGAGGGGATGAAACCGGTCCTCAGCGACGAGGAGGTGCTGCGGGTGGCCGAGCTCGGGGTGCGGATCGAGGAGCACTACGGCTCACCGCAGGACACCGAGTGGGCTTTCGACGCCGACGGCGAGGCCTGGATGCTGCAGTCGCGGCCGGTGACCACCGCCGGCGGCGAGCCAATGTCCGCCGGCGGCGAGCGCGGCGAGGAGCTGCTCCACGGCCTCGGAGCCGCGCCCGGCGAAGCGAGCGGCGCCGTCCGCGTCGTCTCCGAGCGCGAGCACGCAGTCGAGCTGCTGGAGGGAGAGGTGCTGGTCACCCACATGACCGCGCCCGACTGGGTGCCGCTGATGCGCCGGGCGGCGGCGATCGTCACCGACTCCGGCGGCATGACCTGCCACGCCGCGATCGTCTCCCGGGAGCTCGGCATCCCCTGCGTCGTCGGCACCGGCAAGGCGACCGAGACCCTGCGCGACGGCGAGGTCGTCACCGTCGACGCCGGCGCCGGCGTCGTCACCGCCGGCGACTCAACCACTTCGAAATCCGGAGAGAGCGACAAAACCAACCCGGCGTTCGTCCTTTCCGGGGCATATGACCGGGAAAGGACGAACGCCGGGGGTGGGGCGGGGCCGGTGACGGGGACGCGGGTCCTGGTCAACCTCTCCGAGCCCTCGCAGCTGGAGCGGGTCGCCTCGCTAGACGTCGATGGGGTGGGGCTGCTGCGGGCCGAGCTGATGGTGGTCGAGGCACTTGACGGGACGCACCCGCGGGCGCTGCTCGAGGCCGGCGAAGGCGAGCGGGTGGTCGATCGCATGGCCGCCTCGCTGGACAAGTTCGCCGCCGCCTTCGCGCCGCGGCCGATCACCTACCGGACGATCGATTTCCGCAGCAACGAGTTCCGCGGCCTCGAGGGCGGCGAGCGGTTCGAGCCCCGCGAGGCGAACCCGATGATCGGCTACCGCGGCGCCCTGCGCTACATGCACGAGCCCGACCTGCTGGAACTGGAGCTGCGGGCGCTGGCGCGCGTCTGGGAGGGCGGCCACGAGAACCTGCACGCGATGTTGCCCTTCGTCCGCACGCCGCGCGAAGTCGCCGCCTGCCGGGAGATGTTCGAGCACGCGGGCCTGCTCGATCACCCGGGCTTCGAGCTCTGGGTGATGGCCGAGGTGCCCTCGGTCCTCTTCCACCTACCGCGCTACGCCGAGCTCGGCGTCGCCGGGATCTCGATCGGGTCCAACGACCTGACCCAGCTCCTGCTCGGCGCCGACCGCGACTCAGAGCTGGTCGCCGAGGTCTTCGACGAGCGCGACGCCGCCGTCACCGAGTACATCGCCCGCCTGCTCGGCCGCGCCCACGAGCTCGGCCTGCGGACCTCGATCTGCGGCCAGGCGCCGTCGGTCTACCCCGAGTACGCCGAGCTTCTCGTCCGCAACGGGATCGAGGCGATCTCGGTCAACATCGACGCGGTCGACCGCGCCCGCCGCCTCGTCGCCGCCGCCGAGCAAAGACTGCTGCTGGAGAAAGCACGAACCGAAGGAGCCCCCCGATGAAGGCCTATCAGCTGACCGAATGGGAACACCAGCCCGAGATGCGGGAGGTGGACGTCCCCGAACCGGGGCCGGGCCAGGTCCTGGTCAAGATCGGCGGCGCCGGCGCCTGCCACTCGGACCTGCACCTGATGGAGTGGCCGCCCGGGACTCTCGGCTTCGACGTCCCCTTCACGCTCGGGCACGAGAACGCCGGCTGGGTCGAGGCGGTCGGCGCCGGGGTCGAAGGCGTCGACGTCGGTGAAGCGGTCGCCGTCTACGGGCCCTGGGGCTGCGGCCGCTGCCGCGCTTGCCGGCTCTCGGCCGAGAACTACTGCGAGCACCAGGCGGAGATCGGCGCCTTCGGCGGCGGCCTCGGCCGCAACGGCGGCATGGCCGAGTACATGCTGGTCCCGCACCCGCGGCTGCTGCTGCCGCTCGGCGACCTCGACCCGCGCGAGGCGGCGCCGCTCTCCGACGCGGCGCTCACCCCCTACCACGCGATCAAGCGCTCGCTGCACCTGCTGGTGCCGGGGTCGACCGCGGTGGTGATCGGCGTCGGCGGCCTCGGCCACATGGGCGTGCAGATCCTGCGGGCGCTGAGCCCGGCTCGGATCGTCGCCGTCGACCTCTCCGACGAGCACCTGCAGCTGGCGCGCGAGGTCGGCGCCGACGAGGCGGTCAAAGCCGGCGACATGGCCGCCGAGGCGATCCGCGAGATCACCAAGGGGCGCGGTTGCGAGCTGGTCGTCGACATGGTCGGCTCCGACGATTCGATCGCGCTGGCGGCGGCGGTCGCCAAATTCGAGAGCGACCTGACGATCGTCGGCCTGCACGGCGGCAAATTCGAGCTCGCCTTCGGCGCGGTGCCGTTCGAGGCTGAGCTCGGCATCCCCTACTGGGGAACCGCGGTCGAGCTGATGGAGTGCCTGGACCTCGCCCGTGAGGGCAAGATCAAGGCCCACGTCGAGCACTTCAGCCTCGACGAAGCGCCCAAGGCTTACGAGAAGATGCGCGAAGGCAATCTCGACGGCCGGGCGGTGATCTCGCCCGTGGGCTAGGCGGGCTCGGCGATCAGCGCGCCGACAAGCTCCACGTATTCGCGCAGGCGGTCGATTGCCAGGTAGCTGTCGCGCACGTGGTCGCGCCCGGCCGCCCCCAGCTTTGCGGCGCGGTCGGGGTCGGCGGCGAGGGCTTCGATCGCCGCGGCGAAGGCGCGCAGGTCGCGCGGGTCGTCGATCAGGAGCCCCGTCCGCCCGTCGACCACCTGGTCCTGGATGCCGCCGACGCGGCTTGCGATCACCGGCTTGGCCTTCCACATCGCCTCCGCCACGGTCAGCCCGAATCCCTCGGCGAGGCTCTTCTGGACGATCAGGTCGCTGCGCCGCTGCAGCGCGTTGACCATCGCCGCGTTGCGCGCCAGGTCGTCCATCGGCAGGCTGATCAGGTGCGCGCGCCGGCGGCGCTCGCCGTCCATCTCCTGCCAGCGGGCGACCACGCTCTCGTAGACCTGGGCCCCCTCCGGGTCGTCGTGGACGCCCTCGGTCTGGGGCCCGACCAGGCAGAGGTGGGTCGAAGGGTCGTCGAGGTGGCGGTCGAGGATCTCCAGCAGCCCCTCCGGGTCCTTGAGCCGGTCCCAGCGCGAGACCTGGGTGACGACGGTTGCGTCGCCCGGCACCGGTTCCTCCTGCAGGATCGTCGCCTCTTCCTCGACCGCGGCCAGGATCTCGGCGATCCGGTCCTCCGTCAGGTCCTCGTTCTTCGGCGAGAACGGGTCGATCACCGGCGGCATGATCCAGGTCCTGCGCTCTTCCAGCCCCTCCCAGAGATAGGCGCGGCGGGAGAAGACGTAGGCGTCGGCGGGCTCGACGCAGGGGCGGAGGAAGTCCCAGGCTTCGCGGGCGGCGTCGTTGGGCTCGTCGACCCCGATGTGGCAGCGCCAGACGACCGCCAGGCCCGCCTCCTTCATCGCCGGCACCAGCCCGGCCGGCTGCGGGTCGTGGAGGTAGATCACGTCGCCGGGGTCGACCAGGCGCCGCAGCTCGGTGGCGGAGCGTTCGGAGGCGCCGGCGTAGAGCTCCCGGGCGGCGTTGTCGAGCCTCGTCCCGTCCCCGGCGTCGCCGTGCAGGCGGTTGTGGATGCGCTTGGTCAGGTCGAAGAAACCGTCGCTCTCGCCAAGGACGACCCAGCGGACGTCGACTCCCGCGCCGCGCGCGTAGGGCAGGAGCGCCCGCAGCATCTCCGCGACCCCGCCGCCCTGCGAGGTCGAGTTGACGTGCCAGATCCGCCGGTTCGCGAAGGTCTCGCGGGCGCCGGCCGCGGCCCGTTCGATCTCCGCGAAGCGGTCGCCGAGGAGCGGGCGGAACCGCTCCAGCGGAGCGGGCTCGAACTCGACCTCCCGCAGACCCACTAAAGGCTCCAGTAGTGGGAGACGTGGGAGGCGGCGCGGGAGGTGAGCAGCGGCTCGGGGGCGGCGGAGACCGCCTCGCCCTCGCCGCCGAGGGCCGCCATCGTCGCGACCACGCTGTCGGCCAGCGCCGCGAGGTCGTAGCCGCCCTCCAGCACGGCGCCGACCGGGGCGCCCCAGCCCGCCGCGGCCTCGCGGACCTGGCAGGCCATCTGGGCGAAAGTCGAGGTCTCCAGCCGGCACTCGGCCAGCGGGTCGGCGAGGTGGGCGTCGAACCCGGCCGAAACGAGGACCAGTTGCGGCTCGAACTGCGCGGCGGCGGGGAGGACGACGTGCTCCAGCAGCGAGAGCCAGACGTGCTCTTCGCTGCCGGCCGGCACCGGCAGGTTGATCGTGTACCCCTCGCCCGGCCCGGAGCCGGCGTCGCCGAGGGCGCCGGTGCCGGGGAAGATCCCACCCTGGTGGATGCTGGCGAAGAGGACGTCGGCGCGGCGGCGGAAGATCTCCGCGGTGCCGTTGCCGTGGTGGACGTCCCAGTCGAGGATGAAGACCCGCTCGAGGCCGTGCTCGGCTAGCGCCGTCGCGGCGGCGACCGCGATGTTGTCGAAGAGGCAGAAGCCCATCGCCCGCTCGGGCTCGGCGTGATGGCCGGGCGGGCGGCCGGCGGCGAAGCCGGCCTTCGCCTCGCCCGACAGCAGCGCCCGGGTCATCGCGCAGGCAGCTCCGGCGGAGCGCAGCGCCGCCTCCCAGGAGGCCTCGCCAGCGTAGGTGTCGGCGTCGATCGCGCCGCCGCCGGCGCGGCAGAGGTCGCGGATCCGCTCGACGTGCTCGGGCGGATGGACGAGCTCCAGCGCCTCGGTGGCCGCCGCCGGCGCCTCGCGACGCTCCCAGCCGAGCCAATCGCGCTCGGCCAGCGCCGCCTCGATCGCCCGCAGCCGCTCGGGCGACTCCGGGTGGCCCGGCAGGCCCTGGCGCGGATCGTGCTCCAGGCAGGCGGGATGGCTGAAGTAGACGCTCGCGGGCACCGGGGCCACCATAACCCGAGCGGCGTTCGTCCTTTATCGGGTTATTCCCGATAAAGGACGAACGCCGCTCTACGATCGGTGGGTGAGCGACGGCTACCCAGCCCACCGTGAGGCCGACGTCGTCCTCCACGACGGCTCCACGGTTCACCTGCGGCCGGTGCGCCCCGACGACGCCGCGGGCCTGCGCGAGTTCTACTCCGGGCTCGACATCGAGTCCCGCGCCTTCCGCTTCTTCTCCGGCGCGGTCGACCTCGAGCGGGCGGCGGCCGAGTTCGCCGACGTCGACTACCGCGAGCGCTATGGGCTCGTCGCCGTCCGCGGCGGCGGCGCGATCGTCGCCCACGGCCTCTACGTCGGCGGCCCCGACGGCCTCGCCGAGGTCGCCTTTGCCGTCGGCGACGAGCTGCAGGGACGGGGGCTAGGGACGATCCTCCTCGCCCACCTCGCCGAGGTCGCGGCCGGGAACGGGTTCGGTGCCTTCGTCGCCGAGGTGCTGCCGCAGAACCACCGGATGATCGAGATGTTCCGCGAGAGCGGCCTGCCGACGCGGACCTCCGCCCAGCCGGGCGTCCTGCAGGTGGAGATGCCGACCTCCTTCTCGGCGGCGGCGCGGGAGCGCTTTCTCGATCGCGACCGACTCGCCGCCCGCGCCGCGGTCGCCTCGGTCCTGGAGCCGCGCTCGGTTGCCCTGGTCGGCGCCTCGCGGCGGCCGGGGAGCGTCGGCGCCGAGGTCCTGCGCAACCTCGTCGAGGCCGGCTTCGAGGGCCCGATCCATCCCGTCAACCCGGCGGCGGAGACGCTGCGCGGGCTGCCGGCCTACCCGCGGCTGGAGGCGGTGCCGGGGGAGGTCGAGCTGGCGGTGATCGCGGTCCCGGCGCCGGCGGTCGCGGGCGTCGCCCGGGAAGCGGCCGCGAAGGGCGCGCGGGCGCTGGTCGTCCTCTCGGCCGGCTTTTCGGAGACCGGGGAGGGGGGGACCGCGCGCGAGCGCGAGCTGCTGGCGATCTGCCGCGAGAACGGGATGCGGCTGGTCGGGCCGAACTGCCTCGGCGTGCTGGAGACCGCGCCCGGCTCCGCCCTGAACGCGACCTTCATCCCGCACCCGCCGCCGGCGGGCAACGTCGGCTTCGTCAGCCAGAGCGGCGCCCTCGGCCTGGCGCTGGCGGAGTTCGCCGCGGAGCGGCGGCTCGGGGTCTCCTCCTTCGCCTCGGTCGGCAATCGCGCCGACGTCACCGGCAACGACTTCCTCGAGTACTGGGAGGAGGACGGGCGGACCGAGGTCGCGCTCCTCTACATCGAGTCCTTCAGCGACCCCCGCCGCTTCGCCCGGGTCTCGCGCCGGGTCGGCCGCAAGCTGCCGATCGTCGCCGTCAAGAGCGGCCGCTCGGCGGCGGGCGCGCGCGCCGCAAGCTCCCACACCGGCGCCCTGCTCGGGGCCTCCGACCGCACCGTGGACGCGCTCTTCGCCCAGGCCGGGGTGGTGCGGACGGGGACCCTGGAGGAGATGCTCGACGCCGCGGCGCTGTTCTCCTCGCAGCCGCTGCCGGCCGGCCCCCGGGTCGGGATCGTGACCAACGCGGGCGGCCCCGGGATCATGTGCGCCGACGCCTGCGAGGCGGCGGGGCTGGAGGTGCCGGAGACCCCGCCCGAGGTGCGCGGGCGGTTGGCGGCCTTCACCGCCGCCGAGGCCGGGCTCGGGAACCCGGTCGACCTGATCGCCAGCGCCGGCGCCGAGGAGCACCGGCGGGCGATAGGCGGGCTGGCGCGGTGGGAGGGGGTCGACGCGCTGATCGCGATCTTCATCCGGCCGCTGGCGACGCGCTCGGCGGAGGTGGCGGCGGCGATCCGGTCGGCGGTCGCGGAGCTGCCGCGCGAGATCCCGGTCCTCGCCGTCTTCGTCACCACCGGCGAGCGAGGCGCGCTCGCCGCCGCGGCCGGCGTCCCGACCTACCGCCAGCCCGAGGACGCGGCGCGGGCGCTGTCCCGGGCCGCCGGGCACGCCGAGTGGCGGCGCCGGCCGCCGGGGCCGGCGGCGGAGCCGGACGGCCTTCGCGGCGACAAGGCGGCGGCGACGATCGCCGAAGCGCTCGACGCCGGCCGCGAGTGGCTGACCGCCGGCGAGTGCGAACGAGTCCTCGGCAGCTACGGGATCGCGACGCCGCGCTCCCGGGTCGTCGCCGACGCGCGGGCCGCCGGCGAGGCTGCCGCCGAGCTCGGCGGGCCGGTGGCGCTGAAGGCTCACGGCGCTGGGATCCTGCACAAGACCGAGCTCGGCGCCGTCGCCGTCGGCCTCGCCGGCGCCGAGGAGGTCGAGCGGGCGGCGGGGGAGATGGAGGCGAGGCTCGCCGGGCGCGACCTGCACGCCGAGTCCTTCCTCGTCCAGGAGATGGTCGAGGCCGGCACCGAGCTGCTGGTCGGTGTCGCCGCCGACCCCGTCTTCGGCCCGGTCGTCGCCTGCGGGGCGGGCGGCACCGCGGTCGAGCTGCTCGGCGACGTCGCCCTCCGCGTCTGCCCCCTGACCGAGGCCGATGCCGCGGCGATGATCCGCTCGCTGGCGACCTTCCCGCTGCTGACCGGCTTCCGCGGCTCGGAGCCGGTCGACCTCGCCGCCCTCGAAGACCTGGTGCTCCGCGTCGGCGCCCTCGCCGACACCCACCAGGAGATCGTCGAGCTCGACCTCAACCCCGTCCTCGCCACCCCCACCGGCGCGATCGCCGCCGACGCCCGCATCCGCATCGCCCCACCCGAGCCCCCGCGACCCTGGCCCCGAACCTGGTCCTGACTAGGTGTCGATCAGGCCGTTGTCGAGCGCGTAGCGGGTCAGGTCCGGGCGGCTCGACAGGCCGAGCTTCTGCTGGATGTGGGCACGGTGGGTCTCGACCGTGCGGACGCTGAGGGATAGCTGTTCGCCGATCTCGCGGTTGGTGTGGCCGAGGGCCATCAGCCTCAGGACCTCGGTCTCGCGGGGCGAGAGTGGCGGGCGCTCCTCCTCGTCTCCCTTGGCGAGGCCGGCGGCGACGGCGGGTGCGAGGTGGCGCTCGCCCGCGGCGGCGGCGCGGACAGCCTCGATCAGCTCCAGGTGGGCCGAGTCCTTGAACAGGTAGCCCTTGGCCCCGGCCTCGAGCGCCTGCCGGGCGAGGCTCAGGTCGCGCTCCATCGTCAGCAGCACCACCGCGGTCCCGGGCGATTCCTCCATCAGCTGCGGCAGGGCGTCGACGGCGAGGCCGTCGGGCAGGTTGACGTCGAGGACGAGTACCTGCGGCTGCCGCTCGGCTACCAGCGCCCGGCCCGAGGCGATGTCGCCGGCCTCGCCGACCACCTCGATGTCCTCCTGCCCGTCGAGCAGCGCCTTCAGCGCCCCGCGCACCACTGCGTGGTCGTCGACGAGGGCGACGGTTACCTTCTCTTCGGCTCCTGCGCTCACGGTCCGAGCGTAACCGCCTTGCGGCTCAGCGGTTGAGATAGCGGGCGATCGCCACCCCCTCGCCGCCGGGCAGCGAAGGCCGCTCGACGGGGCCGGCCACAGTCACCCGGCGATGCGGGCCGATCGTCAAGCTCGTCGCCCTCGCTTCCGCGTGGGCGCCGAACCTGGTGGCCACGGCCCCGCCGCGGCCGAAGCGACGGTCGAGCCGGCCGTTCGGCTGCAGGCGGGCGAGGCGAGTGCGCCGCAGAAGGCTGCCGTACTCGGGAGGGGCCGTGGTGCCGACAACCAGGATCCTCCCGCCGGCGTCGACGGCGATGCCGCCGGGGACGAAGTAATCGCCCAGTTTCCCCAGGACGGTCGTTCCACCGCTGCCGAAGCTGCGGTCGATCTTTCCGCTCGGCAGGAACCGCCGAACGAGGACATCGGAAGGTGGGTATTCCTCGAAGTCGTCGGCGCCGGGCGACAGGGGTGCACCGACGCCCAGCAATAGCACTCGTCCCGAGTCGTCCACGGCGAGTGCAGTCGGCAGAGGATCGACGGCGCGGGGCACGAGCAGCCGGCTGTCCTGCAAAAAGGGGAGGACCGCCTGGCCGGCAGCGTCGAGCCGGACCAGCAGCTTCGATTCGGCTCCTGGATAGCAGGCAGGGTCGTGCGCGCCGACCACGTACACCCCACCCCCCTTGGTTAGGGCAGGAGGTTCGGCCTCCGTCGTTCCAGAGAGCACGGTGGCGGCGCCCGCTCCGAACCCCGGTTCAAATGCTCCGTTTTCAGCGAGGCGCGCCACGAAGGCTTCGGTGAACGGCAGGTAGGCGTTGCGACAGGCTGGGATGGAGTCGAGCCGGCGGCCGCTGAGGACGATGCGTCCCTGCGCGTCCACTGCGATTCCGTTCAGCTTCAGGCGCGGAGCCTCCCAGTCGGATTCCCAGGAGTGGACTGCGCGGGGCGGGGGCTGCCCCGCGTCCGTGACAACGGTCCCGCCGAAGCCGAAGCTCGGGTCGAGGGTTCCGTCGGCGAGGTAGCGTGCCAGGAAGAGCCGTTCGCCACGCAGGTCGGCGGGGTTCGAGGCGAAGTCGGAGACGACGGTCCCGGCGATCACGATTCGGTCGCCCGAGGTGGCGGCGACGTCCACCAGCCGCAGGGTGCCGAAGGAGGGCGCGGGCACCTGCAGCCGGCCGCCGCCGAAACCGGTGGCAAGCCTGCCGTTCGGCTTGATTGCGAGCACGGTTTCTCCCGCCGCCACGATCGCCACTCCGTGCGGCAGCTTCCCCAATGCCACCGGTGCGGATTCCCAGTTCTCCGGTTCCAGGTCGACCGCCTTGACGAGCTTGCCGCCCTGTCCGAAGGACGGGTCGAGGGCTCCGGGGCGCGCGCCGGCGGCGGCTGGCGCCAGGGCCAGCGAGATTGCGAGCGCGGTCATGAATCGAAGCGGCGACTTGATTGGCCATCACCTCCCCTTCGGGCGACCAGAACCATTTAAGCGCTCCCTGCAAACCCGCCTGTTCGCGTCTGATGAGACGGCCTGCGGCTTCGCCCCATCCGAAGGTGGTGTGCGTCCCGGATGACGTGGGCTCCGCCGCGGGCGAACCTAGGCGCAGCATTTGCACACCCAGTCCTGCGAATAGGGAGAGAACCGATGGAAGGCATGGCTACGAAAGAGGGCGTCGCCGCCAACGGCGCCGGCGCCGAGGCACCGAAGCTGAAACGGAGCATGGGGGTCTGGATGGCCACCGCGCTCGTGATCGGGAACATGGTCGGGTCAGGGATCTTCCTGCTGCCGGCCTCGCTTGCCGCCGTCGCCGGGCCGATCTCGATCTTCGGCTGGATCTTCACCGGCATCGGCGCGATGCTGCTGGCACTCGTCTTCTCCCGCCTCGGCCGCGCGATGCCGCGGACCGGCGGGCCGTACGCCTACGCGCGGCGGGCCTTCGGCGACTTCATCGGCTTCCAGACCGCCTGGGGCTACTGGATCGCCGCCTGGGCAGGCAACGCCGCGATCGCCGTCGCCTTCGTCGGCTACCTGGCCGTCTTCTGGGGCGAGCTCGGGACCAACAACCTGCTCGCCGCGCTGGTCGGCATCGGGGTCATCTGGCTGCTGACTTTCGTCAACATCCTCGGCACCCGCCAGAGCGGCGCCGTCCAGGTCGTGACCACGATCCTCAAGTTCGTGCCGCTCGCCGTGATCGGCGTCATCGGCCTCTTCTTCATCGAAAGCGACAACCTGACGCCGTTCTCCCCGCACGGCAGCTGGAGCGCGATCTCCGCCGCTGCCCCGCTCACCCTCTGGGCCTTCATCGGCCTCGAGTCGGCGACCGTAGCCGCCGGCGAGGTAAAGGACCCGGAGAAGAACATCCCGCGGGCAACGGTCTACGGCACCCTCGCCGCCACCGTCGTCTACATCCTCGGCACGATCGCGGTGATGGGCGTGATCCCGACCGACACGCTCGCCGCCTCGACCAGCCCCTTCGCCGACGCGGCCGGGCAGATGTTCGGCGGCAGCTGGGAAAAGATCATCGCCCTGGTCGCCCTCTTCTCCACCTTCGGCGCCCTCAACGGCTGGATCCTGCTGCAGGGCCGGGTGCCGCTGGCGGCCGCCGAAGACGGCCTCTTCCCCGAGCAGTTCGCCAAGGTCAACGGCGAGCGGCGGACGCCGGTCTTCGGCCTCGTCGTCTCCTCGGTCCTGGTCACCGGCCTGATGCTGATGAACTACACCAAGGGCCTGGTCGACGCCTTCACCTTCATCATCCTCCTCGCCACCCTGACCACCCTGGTTCCCTACGCCTACTCGGCGGCGGCCCAGGCCCACCTCTACTTCACCGAACGGGAGATCTTCGAGCGCGGCCGCTTCGTCCGCGACACGGTGATCGCCGCGCTCGCCTTCGCCTACTCCGTATGGGCGATCACGGGCTCGGGCAAGGACATCATCGCCAAGGGGTTCATCCTCCTCCTGGCCGGGATCCCCGTCTACGTGCTGATGAAGTGGTGGCAGGCCAAACAGGCCGAAACGCAGGCCGAAGAACTTGTCGCGACGCCACCGCCACCCCGCTCTCCCGTCCGTGAGGGTGCGGTTGTCGCGATGAAGAAGGACTCCTGATCATGAGGAGCCCTGGAGCAACCGCACCAGCCCCCGCGTCTACCCCTGCCGGCGCGGGGGCGCCGCGGCCCGCCTCCCGCCTCTACGTCGGCTCGGAGGTCGGCGTCCTGCACCGGGTCCTGCTGCACCGCCCCGACCTCGAGCTGAAGCGGTTGACCCCGGCCAACAAGGACGACCTGCTCTTCGACGATGTCCTCTGGGTCAAGCGCGCCCGCCAGGAGCACGACGCCTTCGCCGACACCCTGCGCGACGAGGGGGTCGAGGTCCTCTACCTGCACCAGCTGCTGGCGCAGACGCTCGACGTCCCCGCGGCCCGGGCCGAGGTCCTCGCCGGCACTCTGGCCGAGGCCGACCTCGGACCGGCGCTCGGCCCCGCGGTCGCCGAGTGGCTGGGACAGCTGCCGGGCCCGATGCTGGCCGAACGGCTGATCGGCGGCATCACCTACGACGAGTTGCCTTTCGCCAGCGAGTCGCTGGTCGCCCAGGTGGCGCGCCGGGACGGCTTCGTCCTGGCGCCGCTGCCGAATCACCTCTTCACCCGCGACACCTCCGCCTGGGTCTACGAAGGCGTGACCGTGCACGCGATGGCGAAGCCCGCCCGGCGCCGCGAGGCGGTCCACCTCGAGGCGATCTACCGCCACCACCCGCTCTTCGCCGAGACCCCGCACGAGACCTGGAGCGACAATCTCGGCGGCCCGCCGCACCTCGAGGGCGGCGACGTCCTCGTGATCGGCAACGGCTGCGTCCTCGTCGGCATGGGGGAGCGGACGAAGCCGGCGGGAGTCGAGCTGCTCGCCCGCCGCCTCTTCGCCGCCGGCGCGGCGACCCGGGTGATCGCGGTCGAACTGCCGGCCCAGCGCTCGAGCATGCACCTCGACACGGTGATGACGATGGTCGACCGCGACGCCTTCACGGTCTACCCCGAGCTGCGCGCGGCGATGGTCGGCTACACCCTGCGCCCCACCACCGAACCGCATCAAATTTTGGCTGGAAAACAACCAGAAGTTGATGCAGTTCGGGAGGTGGGGGTGCGGGTTGAGCGTGAGGGGGAGTTGTTCGCGGCGATCGCCGCGGCGCTCGACGTCGGCAAGCTGCGCCTCTTCGAGACCGGCGGCGACAGCTTCGAGGCCCAGCGCGAGCAGTGGGACGACGGCAACAACGTCCTCGCCGTCGCCCCGGGCGTGGTCGTCGCCTATGAGCGCAACGTCGACACCAACACCCGCCTGCGCGCCGGCGGCATCGAGGTGATCACGATCGCCGGCGCCGAGCTCGGCCGCGGCCGCGGCGGGCCGCGCTGCATGTCGTGCCCGATCGAGCGCGATCCGGTCCCCGCCGGCGGGTAGGAGCGATGGGTGTCCCGGGAGGCACTGGAGGGGCTCTCCAGCCGTGAGGCCGCCCGGCGCCTGCTGAGCCACGGGCAGAACCGGCTCGAACGTCGCCACGGCCGTCGCTGGCCGAAGCAGCTCGCCCGCCAGTTCACCCACCCCCTGGCGATCCTGCTCTGGGGCGCGGCGGCGCTGGCGGCGATCGCCGGGATCACCCCGGTCGCGGTCGCGGTGGTGATCGTGATTGTCCTCAACGCCGTCTTCGCCTTTGCCCAGGAGATGCAGGCCGAGCGCGCGGTCGAGGCGCTGCAGGGCTACATCCCGCAGCGGGCGCGGGTCCTCCGCGACGGCGAGGAGACCGAGGTCGACGCCGTCGACCTTGTCCCCGGCGACCTGCTGCTGATCGGCGAGGGCGACCGCATCTCCGCCGACGGGCGGCTGGTCGAGGGGACGATCGAGGCCGACCTCTCGACCCTGACCGGCGAGTCGGTCCCGGTCTCGCTGGCCCCGATCGAGGCGCACCCGCACACCCCCCGCATACAGCGCCGCGACCTCGTCTTCAGCGGCACCGCCTGCACCGGCGGCGAGGCGCGGGCGCTGGTCGAGGCGACCGGGATGGCGACCGAGATCGGCCGCATCGCTTCGCTGGCGCAGCGAGTCGAGGTCGAGGAGAGCCCGCTGGAAGGGGAGGTGCGGCGGGTTGCTTGGCTGATCGCCAAGATCGCGCTGGCGATGGGGATCGCCTTCGTCCCGATCGCCGCCCTCGGTGCCGGCCTGCCGCTCGGCGACGCGGTGGTGCTGACGATCGGGCTGATCGTCGGCAACGTCCCCGAGGGCCTTTTGCCGGTGATCACCCTGGCGCTCGCCGTCGGCGTGCGGGGGATGGTCCGCGAGGGCGCGGTGGTGAAGCGGCTGAGCGCGGTCGAGACGCTGGGCTCGACCGACGTCGTCTGCACCGACAAGACCGGCACCCTGACCGAGAACCGGATGCGGGTCGCCCACCTGTGGACGCCCACCGAACTGCATCAACTTGTCCACCCGGCAGATAGACAAGTTGATGCAGTTCGCGTGGCGGGGCATGAGTTGGCGGCGGCGATGTTCGCCTGTAACAACGCCCACCTCGGCGAGGGCGGCGAGCCGCTCGGCGACCCGACCGAGGCGGCGATGGTCCTCGCCGCCGCCGAGCGCGGCGTCGACGTCGACGCCGCCCGCCGCTCCGCCCGCCGCCGCGCCCAGTTCCACTTCGACGCCGGGCTGAAGCTGATGTCGACGGTCGACGAGGAGGACAGGGCGCTGTGGGTGAACGCCAAGGGGGCGCCGGAGTCGCTGCTGCCGCGCTGCACGGCGATCGCCGCCGGCGAGGGCACCCGCCTGCTCGACGAGGCGACCCGACGTGAGGTCCACGCCCAAACCGACCGCTTCGCCGACGAAGGGCTGCGGGTGCTTGCGGTGGCACGGCGGCGGCTCGGCGGGGCTGTCCCGCAGCGGCGCGAGGAGGCCGAGAACGACCTGACCCTGCTCGGCCTGGTGGCGATGATCGACCCGCCGCGGCCGGAGGTGGCGGCGGCGGTGGCGCGCTGCCACCGGGCCGGGATCCGGATCGTCGTCATCACCGGCGACCACCCGCGCACCGCGGTCGCGATCGCCAACCGGATCGGGATCGCCGGCGGCCACGCGCGGGCGATCTCCGAGGACCAGCTGGAGAGCATGAGCGAGGCCCAGCTGGACGCGGCGCTGGCCGGCGGCGGCGAGCTGGTCTTCGCCCGCTCGACCCCGGAGGCGAAGCTGCGGATCGCAGACGCGCTGCGCGCGGCCGGCCACGTGGTGGCGATGACCGGCGACGGCGCCAACGACGCGCCGGCCCTGCGCCGCGCCGACATCGGCATCGCGATGGGGCGCTCGGGGACCGACGTCGCCCGCGAGGCCTCGACGATGGTCCTCACCGACGACAACTTCGCGACGATCGCCGCCGCGGTCGCGGCGGGGCGGCGGATCTACGACAACATCCGCAAGTTCATCCTCTACATCTTCGCCCACGCAACGCCGGAGATCGTCCCCTACCTCGTCTTCGCGCTCGGCGGCGGCGCGATCCCGCTGCCGCTGACCGTCCTGCAGCTGCTCGCGGTCGACGTCGGCACCGAGACCCTGCCGGCGCTGGCGCTCGGCCAGGAGGCGGCCGAGCCGGGGATCATGGAGCGACCGCCGCGGCGGCGCAGCGAAGGCCTGATCCGCCGTTCGCTGCTCGTTCGCGCCTGGCTCTTCCTCGGCCTGATCTCCGCGGCGCTGGAGATGGCCGCCTTCTTCTACGTGCTGCTGCGCGCCGGCTGGAGCCCCAGCGACCCGACCGGCGAGGGCTCCCCGCTCCACCACGGCTACCAGCAGGCGACGACGATGACCTTCCTCAGCATGGTCGCCTGCCAGGTCGGCACCGCCTTCGCGGCGCGGACCGAGCGCGCCTCGCTGCGCTCGATCGGCGTCTTCAGCAACCGGCTGTTGATCTGGGGCATCGGGTTCGAGCTGGCGCTGGCCGCGGCCTTGATCTACGTCCCGGTCTTCCAGGACCTGCTCGGCACCGCGGCGCTGCCGTGGCACTACCTAGCGATCGTCGTGCCGTTCCCGTTCATTGTCTGGGGAGCCGACGAGCTGCGGCGCTGGCGGGTTCGGCGACGGGCGCCAGAACCTGGGTCCCGGCCGCGCCTCGCGCTACCCGAACCGCATCGCTGAGGGCGCCGATCGCTGCCCGCCGCCCGGTCGCCTCGACGAAGCGACAGGCGGCCTCGACCTTCGGCCCCATCGAGCCGGCGGCGAAGTCCAGCTCGCGCAGCTCGTGCGGGGTGACGTGGGCGAGCGGGTGCTGTCGCGGGCCGCCCCAGTCGGCGTGGACCGCGTCGACGTCGGTCAGCATCAGCAGCATGTCGGCGTCGAGCCGCCGCGCGAGCAGGGCAGCGGTGAGGTCCTTGTCGATCACCGCTTCGACCCCGTGCAGGCCTCCGATGCCGTCCATCGCCACCGGGATGCCACCGCCGCCGGCGCAGATCAGAAGGGCGCCGGAGCCCACCAGGGCACGCAGGCTGCGGATCGCGGCGATCGCGCGCGGCTCGGGGGAAGGGACGAGCCGGCGGTAGCCGCTGCCGTCGCGGCCGATCGTCCAGCCGCGCTCGAAGCGCAGCTCCCGCGCCTGGCGTTCGTCGTAGACGGGGCCGATCGGCTTGCTCGGCTTGCCGAAGGCGGGATCGTCCTCGGAGACCACGACCTCGGTGAGGACGCTGACGACGTCGCGGTCGGGAAGGGCGTTGCGCAGCGCCAGCTCCAGCATGTGGCCGACCATCCCCTCGCTCTCGGCGTCGAGGACGTCGAGGGGGTAGGGGGGGACGTCGGGGAAAGACTCGTTCTGCAGCGCCAGCAAACCGACCTGGGGGCCGTTGCCGTGGGTGACGATCAGCTCGTGCTCGGCGGCGAGCGTCGCCAGGGCGGCGGCCGCGGTCTCGACGTTGCGGCGCTGGTTGGGCGCCGAGGCGGCTTCGCCACGGCGGAGAAGGGCGTTGCCGCCCAGTGCGACCAGGATTCTCATCGCTTCAGCATCCCGCCCTTCTGGTCGCTGCCCATCGGCCGAAAGCCACACTCCGAGATGCGGGATTTCTCGCTTTCGGCGGGCCTGACAGACTCCCCTCCGGAGAGCGCTGATGGAGAGCGGGAAAGAGATCACGGTCGTCCTCGCCGACGACCACAACGTGATCAGGACCGGGTTGCGGGCGATGCTCGAAGCCGAGGAGGACCTGCGCGTGATCGGCGAGGCTCCCGACTCGGCGGCGGCGCGCAAGCTGGTCCGCGACCGGCGCCCCGACGTCCTCGTCCTCGACCTGCAGATGCCCGGGGCGGAGCCGGCCAGCGACGTGCCGGCGCTGCGCGAGGAGACGCCCGGGACGGCGATCGTCGTCCTGACGATGCAGAGCGACCCGCGGCGGGCGCGGGAGATGCTGCGGGCCGGCGCTTCCGGTTATGTCCTCAAGCAGGCGGCGGAGCGGCAGCTGACGGCGGCGATCCGGGCCGCGGCCGACGGGGTCTCTTATATAGACCCGGAGCTCGGCGGCCAGGTCGCGCAGCTCGGCGCCGACCCCCTGGAGGAGCTCGGCGAGCGCGACCTGGAGCTGCTGCGGCTGCTGGCTCTCGGCCACACCAACCGCGAGATCGGCGAGAAGCTCTACCTGAGCGTGCGGGCGGTCGAGGTCAACCGCTCGAAGCTGCTCGAGAAGCTCGGCCTCGAATCGCGCCCGGACCTGGTCCGCTTCGCGATCGCCAACGGCGTCATCGACGCCAAGCGCGACGGGGCCTAGCGCTCCCCCAGCGGCACGCTGGCGGTGATCTCGGTGCCGATGCCAGGCTCCGAGCTGACGTCGATCTCGCCGCCCAGCAGCTCGATCCGCTCCCGCATGCCGGTCAGGCCGCGGCCGCCGCTGGAGGCCGCGGTGTCGAACCCGGAGCCGTCGTCGCGGATCGCGATCTCGATCCGGCCGCCCTCCTCGCGGGCGCTGACCTCGATCCGCGAGGCGGAGGCGTGCTTGACGACGTTGGTCAGCGCCTCCTGCACCAGCCGGTAGACGAGGCGCTCCTCGTCGCCATTCGGCTCCTCTCCGATCTCAATTGCCGTCTCGACCGCGATCCCGCTGCGGGCCGAGCTCTCTTCCGCCAGCGCCTGCAGGGCACCGGTCAGGCCGAGCCGCTCCAGGGCCGCCGGCCGCAGGTCGTTGATCAGCCGGTTGAGGTCGTTGATCTGGCCCTCCAGCCGCTCCAGCGTTTCCTCGGCGGCGGTCTCGATCCGCGCCGGCCGCTCCTCGCCCTTGCTCTGCAGGGCCGTCGCCAGGCTGATCCGGATCGCCGCCAGCCCCTGCAGGGCGTCGTCGTGGAGCTCCCGCGCCCAGCGCTCGCGCTCCTTCTCGGCCGACTCGACCTGCTGGCGCAAGCGGTCGGACTCGACCGTCTGCGCGGTCGCCACCGCGGTCGCGGCGCTGGCGGCGAAGGACTGCAGCAGCCGCAGGTCCTCCTGGTCGAACTCGACCCCGCCGCCGGCTTCGCGGTCGAGCGCGACGAGGGCGCCAACCGAGCGGCCGCGGAAGAGCAGCGGCACGACCAGGGCCGCCTCGGCGCCGAGTCGCTCGCGCAGCCGCGCCTTCGACGGCGGCGAGCTGCGCTCCAGTCGCTGCGAGACCCGGTCCTCCATCGCCGCCCCGAAGACGGCGTCGTCGAGCGGGACGACGAGGTTCCGCACCTCGTCGGTGACGTCGCCCGCGCGGGCGGCGACGAAGAGCTGGTCGTCGCGCTTGAGGAGGACCAGCAGCGCCCGCGCGTCGACCAGCGCCCGCGCCCGCTTGACGATCAGGTCGAGGACGCGCTCGACGTCGGTCTCGCCGCCGACGGTGCGGGCGATGTCGACCGAGGTCTCGGCCCGCCGCAACGCCTGCTCGACCTCCGCCTCGCGCTCGCTGAGGGTGGTGTAGAGGCGGGCGTTCTCGATCGCGATCCCGGCCCAGCTGGCCAGGGTCACCGCCGCTTCCTGGTCGGCCGCGTCGAACTGCTCGGCCCCCTGCTTCTCGGTCATGTAGAGGTTGCCGTAGGTCTCGCCGCGGACCGCGATCGGGACCCCGAGGAAGGAGTGCATCGGCGGGTGGCCGGGCGGGAAGCCGTAGGCGTGCGGATGGCTGTTGACGTCGCGCAGGCGCAGCGGCGCCGGCTCGCGGATCAGCTCGCCAAGGACGCCGCGGCCGCGGGGCAGGTTGCCGATCCCCCGCCGGGTCTCCTCGTCGATGCCGACGTTGATGAAGCGTTCGAGTTCGCGCCGCTCGCGGTCGAGGACGCCGAGCGCCGCGTAGCGCGCGCCGGTCAGCTCCCGCGCCGCCTCGACCACCGACTGCAGGACCGCCTCGAGATCGAGCTCGGAAAGGAGGTTGCTGCCGACGTCGATCAGGCGCCGGAAGCGCTCTTCGTCGACCTGGTGGGTCGACTGGTCCGAACCCTCCATGATGGAACAGATACTCCCACTGATCGGGGGTGTTTGGGAGAGAAATCCGCTGCACCGGTAAGAATGCGGCGCGATGGAGACGAAGCTCAGCGTCGGGGAGACGCTCAGGGAGACCTTCGCGATATACCGCGACCAGGCCGGCGTGCTGCTGCCGGTGGCCTTCTGGCTGTTCCTCGCCGCAGCGATCGCCGAAGCGCTGACGTTGAATGTCCTCGCCCTGTTCTGGCTGGGAAGCGTCGTCAGCCTGGCGGTGGGAACCCTCTACCAAGGGATGGTCGTCGGGCTCGTCAAGGAGCTTCGCGAAGGGCGTCGGGAGTCATCCGTCCGCGAACTCGCCGGCTCGGTAGTGCCGGTCTTTTGGCGGCTGATCGGCGCCGGGCTGCTGATCGGGGTCGGGATTGTCGGCGGCCTGCTGCTGCTGATCGTCCCCGGCTTCTACCTGCTGACGATCTGGGCGGTGGTCGCCCCAGTGATCGTGATCGAGCGGCGCCGGGTCACCGAGGCCCTCGGCCGCTCGCGGCAGCTGGTGCGCGGCAACGGCTGGCCGGTGCTAGGGGCGGTTCTGGTCGGGTTCCTGATCGCGGCCCTCCTCACCCTCGGCTTGGTCGCGATCGCCAAGACGATCGTCGACGGGGAGATCGTCGAAGTCGTCTTCAGAGCGCTCGCCCAGACGGTCGCCGCGCCGATCGCCGCCCTAATCGCCTCGGTGCTCTACTTCCGCCTGGTCGAGATCCACGCGCAGCGTCCCGCGGTCCCGGCCGCGGAGGATCTCCCCCCGCGCCTGCCCACCTCCTAAGGGGAAGCCGTAGGCGTTGGGATGGCTGTTGACGTCGCGCAGACGCAGCGGCACCGGCTCGCGGATCAGCTCGCCGAGGACGCCGCGGGGTATTCGGGAGGACTGGCCGGGCCAAAGGTAAGAATGCCGCCGATGGAACAGAGTCTCAGAGTTGGCGGAGTCTTCGGCGCGGCCTTCTCGGCATTCCGCGCCAGAGCACGCGTGCTCGTCCCGATCGCCCTGGTCAGCATCCTCCTGTTCACGGCAACCACCACCCTGCTGGGCCAGGGTGCTATCGGCGTCGTCGTCAGCTACATCGTCGACACGGCTTACTTCGCCTTCCTCGCGGCGATCGCGATGGGTGTGCTGTGCGATCTCAGGGAGGGTCGCCCTGCCTCCTCCGCAGGCGAGCTTTGCATGCGTGCTCTACCACCGCTGCCGGCAGCCATTCTCGTCGACCTGCTCGCCAGCATTGCATTTGTCGGAGCAGCCGTGCTCCTGTTCGTTCCCGCCCTCTACCTGGTGACGATCTGGGCCGTGATCCTGCCGGTGGTTGTGGTCGAGAGGCCCGGCGTGTTCAACGCTTTTGGCCGCTCGCGACGGCTGGTCCGCGGGAACGGCTGGAAGGTGTTCGGGATCGTTCTCCTCCTCGCCCTGATCCTGATTGCGACCATTCTTCCCCTCTTCCTCCTCGGTCCCCAGGTCGACGCGGTGGTGCGTCGTCTGGTCGGCGTCCTCGTCTCCGCCTGCGTCAACCCCTTCTTGTTTCTCGTCATCGGCACCCTCTACCACTGCCTACTGGATCTCGAACAGCCGAGCTCAGTGCTGGAGCAGACCGGCGACAGCCCGAGCTAGCTGCTCGCCCCGTGCGGTCAGCGTGTACTCGGTGTGCGGGGGGCGACCGGGGACCAGGCGGCGCTCGACGATCCCGGCCCGCTCCAGCTGGTCGAGGCGGTCCGAGAGGGTGGTGGGGGAGACGCCGGGGAGGGATTGGCGGAACTCGTTGAAGCGGGCGGCGCCGCTGGAGCAGGCGTAGATCGTCGCCATCGTCCAGCGGCGCTCCAGGATCCCCGCGGCGGCGCGGAGCTCGGTCGGGACCGGGGAGCAGTTGCGGCAGCGGGGGGTCATGGCGCCTTACGCCACCGCCGCCTCGTGTCCCTTCTCCGCCGGCTCCAGCGCCAGGGCCAGGACCTCATCGATGCTCATCACCGGGTGGAAGCTCATCTGCTCGCGAACCTCCTGCGGGACCTCGTCGAGGTCGCCACGGTTGCGCTCGGGCAGGATCACCTCGGTCAGCCCGGCGGCGTGCGCGGCCAGCACCTTCTGCTTGAGGCCGCCGATCGGCAGCACCCGGCCCTGCAGGGTGACCTCGCCGGTCATCCCGACCGTGTGTTTCACCGGCCGCCCGGTCAGCAGGCTGACCAGCGCCGTCGTCATCGCCGTGCCGGCGCTGGGGCCGTCCTTGGGGATCGCCCCGGCGGGCACGTGGAGGTGGAACTCACGCTGGAACGCCTCGGCCGGGATGCCGAGCTCCTCGCGGTGGGCGCGCACGTAGCTGAGCGCGATCCGCGCCGACTCCTTCATCACGTCGCCGAGCTGGCCGGTCAGGACCAGGCCCTTGTCGCCGTCCATCCCGGTCGCCTCGATGAAGAGGATGTCGCCGCCGGCGCCGGTCACTGCCAGGCCGGTGGAGACGCCGGGGATCGCGGTCCGCTCGACCGACTCCTGGAAGAACTTCTGCCGGCCGAGCGCCTCGCGCAGAGCCTCGGCGTCGATCGCGACGGTGCCGTCGACCTCGCCGGCGGCGATCTTCGTCGCGGCGACACGGACTACCTTGCCGATCTCCCGCTCTAGCCGCCGCACGCCCGCCTCGCGGGTGTACTCGGTGACGATCTGGCGCAGGACCTCGTCGCTCGCCTCGACCTCCTTCGGCCGCAGCCCATTCCGCTTCAGCTGCCGTGGCAGCAGGTAGCCGCGGGCGATCGCCAGCTTCTCCTCGGTCGTGTAGCCGTCGAAGGCGATGATCTCCATCCGGTCGAGCAGCGGCGCCGGGATCGTGTCCACCAGGTTCGCCGTCGCGATGAAGACGACCTCGGAGAGGTCGACCTCGACGTCGAGGTAGTGGTCGCGGAAGGTGTCGTTCTGGGCCGGGTCGAGCACCTCGAGCAGGGCCGCCGAGGGGTCGCCGCGCCAGTCGGCGCCGACCTTGTCGACCTCGTCGAGGAGGATCACCGGGTTCATCGTCTTCGCATCCCGCAGGGCGCGGACGATCCGCCCCGGCATCGCGCCGATGTAGGTGCGGCGGTGGCCGCGGATCTCGGCCTCGTCGCGGATGCCGCCGAGGCTGATGCGGACGAACTCGCGCCCGAGGGCGTTGGCGATCGACTCGCCGATCGAGGTCTTGCCGGTGCCGGGAGGCCCGACCAGGGTGAGGATCGCGCCGTTGGCGCGGCTATCGTCCTCGATCTCACGCTCGGAGCGCAGTTTGCGCACGGCGATGAACTCGGTGATCCGCTTCTTCACGTCCTCGAGACCGGCGTGGTCTGAGTCGAGCACCTCGCGGGTGTGCGCCGGGTCGAGCCGCTCCTCGGAGCGCTTCGCCCACGGCACCGCGATCAGCCAGTCGAGGTAGCTGCGGATCATCGAGCTCTCCGGCGACTGCTCGCCCTGGCGCTCGAGTCGGCGCAGCTCCTTCTCGGCCTGCTCGGCGACCGCCTCGGGCATCCCGGCCTCGGCGATCTTGCGCTCGTACTCGGCGATCAGGTCGGCCTCGTCCTCGCCCAGCTCCTTGCGGATCGAGTCCATCTGTTTGCGCAGGAAGTAGTCGCGCTGCTGCTTCTGGGCGCCGGACTCGACGTCGTCGCGGATTTTGCTCCGCACCTGCAGCTCGGTCAGCCGCTCGCGCTGTAGCTCGACCGCCAGCTCCAGGCGGGCGGTGACGTCGATCGCCTCCAGCAGGCGCAGCTTGCCCTCGTTGGGGATGTCGGGGGAGAGGCCGGAGGTGTCGGCCAGGGCGCCCGGCTCGTCGATCGAGCGCAGGAAGGCGGCGATGCGGCCGTCGTCGCCGCGGTGCTCGAGGATCTCCTCGACCACGGCGCGGTATTCGGTCGCCAGCTCCCGGGTGTGCTCGTCGTCTGGGTGGCCGTCGCGGATCTCCTGGACCTCGACCCGCAGGGTCTCGTCCTCGCCGGGCGCGGCGCCGCCGGCGATCAGCCCGCGGTGCAGGCCGACCACGGTGGCGACGGGGCGGCCGCGGCGCCCGAGACCGGTCTCGATCACCTCGGCGACGACGCCGACGCGGCCGGACTCGCCGTCGCGGCTCGGCATCAGAAAGACACGCTCCTCCTCGCCGACGTCGAGCGGCAGGGTCGCGGTGACGGTGGGGAAGACGATCGCCTCGTCGAGCGGTATCAGCCGATAAGTCATAACCAAGTCCACTTTCTGTAGTTAGTCCTCCAACAGGATAGCGCTAATGGTTTCCGCGTCAAGTGCCTGCCCGCCCGAGGGGGGCGTGTCTGAGCTTGAGGGGTCATATATGGCGGTCAAGCTCAGACACGTCCTCGGGGGCGCTACGGTGCGGGGAGTGGCCAAGGTCAAATGCCAGATCTCGATCTCCGCCGACGGCTACCTCGCCGGCCCCAATCAGAGCGAGGAGCACCCGCTCGGCGAAGGCGGGATGGCGCTGCACGAGTGGGCCTTCAAGCTCCGCTCATTTCAGGAGATCCACGGTCGCGAGGGCGGCGAGACCAACGTCAGCGACGAGATCCTGCGCGAGGCGGCCGCCGGGACCGGCGCCGTGGTCATGGGCCGCAACATGTTCGGCCCCGTGCGCGGCCCCTGGACCGAGCCGCTATGGGAGGGCTGGTGGGGGGACGAGCCGCCGTTCGAAGTCCCGGTCTTCGTCCTCACCCACCACGAGCGCGAGCCGCTGACCCTCGGCAAGACCACCTTCCACTTCGTCACCGAGGGAGTCGAGCGCGCTGTCGAGCTGGCCCGCGAGGAGGCCGGCGACGAGGACGTCTCGGTCGGCGGCGGCGGCGAGACGATCCAGGAGCTGATCCGCGCCGGCCTGCTCGACGAGCTGCTGGTCAACCAGGTGCCGCTGATCCTCGGCGGCGGCGTCCGCCTGTTCGACGGGATCCCGCCGAGCGTGAAGCTGGAGCAGACGCGGGTGGTCGAAGCACCCGACGTCGCTCACATCTTCTACGCGCTCAGTTACTGAGGAGAAGCTCGGCTTAGGAGCCGAGGATCTTTGCCTTCTGCGCGGCGAACTCCTCCTCGGTGAGGATGCCCTGCGCTTTCAGCTCGCCGAGTTCCTTCAGTTGCTCGATCGTCGAGCTGCCGCCAGCGGCGGGTGCGGGCGCTGCGGCCTGGGGCGGGGGAGCCTGCTGCTCGTACTGCTGCTGTTCCTGCGCGGCCCAGCGCTCGCCCTGGCGTTTGGAAACGCGGTTGCTGACCGAGGTGGCGGTGCCGGCGATGACCGCAGTGCGGGCGACGCCTCGAAGTAGTCCTGGCATTGGTCTTCCTCTCTCTTAGGCGTTCGACTCGGCCGCGTCGAGCGCGGCCTCGATGGCTTCGACCGGGATCCGGCCGCTGGCGACTAGCTGTCCGCCGGAGCGGCGCACGGCCGCTGCGAAGGGCGCGGCCCAAGTGTTCTCGAAGACGAGTAGCGCCGCCGAGGTGCCGGGCTCCAGCGCGGCCCCGGCCTCGCCGAGATCGTCATCGGAGATCAATCCGGAAGAGGCGCCCTCGAAGACGGAGAGCTCAGCGCCGCCGTCGCCGAGATCCTCGATCTCGATCCCCGCGACCGTGCCGTCCTCGTCCTTGGCGATCAGGGCCAGGTCGAGGATCCGGATCAATCCACGCTCGACAAGGTCGATCAGGTGCGGCGCGACCTCGCCGTTCGGCTGCCGTCCCGGCCACTCGACCAACAGGTAATCGATCGGGCCCATCTCAACGCTCTCGTCCATCGACCCTCTCCCTCTCATTGAAAAAGAAATTCACTCTGCTTGAACAGCACTTATACGCCGATCTCGGCGGCGCCGCCGAGCGGCAGCCAGTGGACCCGGTCGCGGACCTCGGCCGGCGCCTTCGCCAGCTCGGCCTTGACTTCGTCTTTGTCCTGGCGGAAGTGGCGCCAGCCCTCGTAGTGGATCGGGATCGCGGTCTGTGGCTGCAGCGCGCCAAGCAGCTCGATTGCCTCGCCGGCGGTCATCGTGTACCGCAGCGGGCCGGTGACCGGGAAGCGGACGCCGCCGAGGTGGACGAGCGCGGTGCCGACGTCGAGGCGGTCGCCGACTTCGCGAACGCCGTCGTAGAGGACGGTGTCGCCGGAGATCCAGAGCGCGCCGTGCTCCTGTCCCTCCCAGCGCAGCGCGAACCCGATCACGTCGCCGACCAGCGGCTTGCTCAGCGGCGGGCCGTGGCGGCAGGGGGTGGCGGTGACCTCGATCGGAGGTTTGCCCTCCGCCGTCAGCTCCGTGCTCGCCCAGGGGGCAAGGCCGCGGGCGTTGCCGCCCAGCCGCCGGGCTCCGGCCTCGGTCGTCAGCACGGTCCCGGCTCGCGGCAGCAGCGCCCGGCCGGCGGCGTCGAGGTTGTCGTCGTGGTGGTCGTGGCTGAGCAGGACCGCGTCGATCGGGCCGAGCTCGTCGGGAGAGATCGACGGCTCGGTCAGTTTGGTCGAGCCGGTGCCGAAGCCGAAGCTGTACTTGCCCCCTGCGGGGTCGAAGGTCGGGTCGGTCAGCAGCCGCCAGCCGGCGAATTCGATCAGCACCGTGGGGCCGCCGATGTGGGTGAGCTTCACATCCACGGGCTCACCCTAAGTTAGGCTCGCGCGATGAACAAGAAATCCGAGGACGCAGCGAAGCTCTATGGCAACCGTTTCCTGACCGAAGACGCCCCCGCCAAGGACTTCCCGGAAACGGGAATGCCGGCGCTCGACGCGATGCGGCTGGTCGACGAGGAACTCGTTCTGGAGGGGGACCCGTGGCGCAACCTCGCCACCTTCGTCACCACCTGGATGGAGCCCGAGGCGGCGCGGATCGTCAGCGAGAACCTGCACCGCAACTTCATCGACCACGCCGAGTACCCGATCTCGGCCGAGATCGAGCAGCGCTGCATCCGCATGCTCGCCGACCTCTACCACGCGCCCGGCGAGACGACCGGCTGCCGGACGCAGGGCTCCTCGGAGGCGATCATGCTCGGCGCCCTCTCGCTGAAGTGGAAGTGGAAGGAGCGGCGCGAAGCGGCCGGCAAGCCGGTGGACAAGCCGAACCTCGTCTTTGGCGGCGACGTCCACGTGGTCTGGGAAAAGTTCTGCCGCTACTTCGACGTCGAACCGCGGATCGTCCGCCTGCGCGAGGACAAGTACGTGATCGGGCCCGAGGACGTCGAGCCGCACGTCGACGAGAACACGATCGGCGTCGCCGCCGTGCTCGGCACCACCTTCACCGGCCACGCCGACGACATCCCCGGGATCAACGACCTCCTGCTGCGGCTGAAGGAGCAGAAAGGGATCGACGTGCCGCTGCACGTCGACGCGGCCTCAGGCGGCTTCGTCTGGCCCTTCCTCTATCCGCACTCCGAGTGGGACTTCCGGCTTGAGCAGGTGCGCTCGATCAACGTTTCGGGGCACAAGTTCGGGCTCGTCTACCCGGGGATCGGTTGGCTCGTCTTCCGCGAGAAGGCCGACCTCGCCGAGGACCTCGTCTTCTACGAGAACTACCTGGGGAAGACCGACGCGACCTTCACGCTGAACTTCTCCACCGGCGCCTCGATGGTGCTCGCCCAGTACTACAACTTCGTCCGCCTCGGGCGCGAGGGCTACACCCACGTGATGGAGGCGATGAACCAGAACGCCAAAGCGCTGGCGGCGAAGCTGGAGGAAAACGGCAACTTCGAGCTGATCGGCGCTGACAAAGAGCAGCTGCCGCTGGTCGCCTTCAAGCTCAAGGGCGAGCACGACTACGACGAGTTCGACGTCTCCTGGCAGCTCTCGGCCGAGCGCGGCTGGATGCTCCCCGCCTACACGATGCCGCCCGACGCCGAAGAGGTGAAGATCATGCGGGCCCTGGTCAAGGAGACCCTGAGCCGCGCCCAGGTCGACCGCCTCGCCGACGACATCCACGAAGCCTGCGAGACGCTGGCGAAGAAGGGCGGCGCCCACCCCCACGAGCGCAAGAAGATTAAGCGCAGCCCGGGTTTCTAGGCGCCTCCTCCGAACTGCATCAACTTGTCTATCTCCTGGGTGGAGAAGTTGATGCAGTTCGGGATTTGGACGGCCACCAGGCTCGTTCGCCGAGCCGGTAGGTGATCGCCGGGATCAGCAGGGCGCGGACGAGGAAGGTGTCGAGGAGGACGCCGACGGCCACGGTGGCGCCGATCTGGACCAGCTCCTCGAGCGGCAGCAGGGTCAGGGTCGCGAAGGTGCCGGCGAGGATCAGGCCGGCGCCGGTGATCACGCCGCCGGTCGAGGTCAGCGCGGCGAGGACGCCCTCGCGGGTCCCGCGGGCCACCGCCTCCTCGCGAGCCCGGGTCATCAGGAAGATGTTGTAGTCGACCCCGAGCGCGACGAGGAAGATGAAGGACATCAGCTCGAGGTTGAAGGCCAGGCCATCCATTCCGAAGACCTCGATGAAGGCGAAGGTGGCGAGCCCGAGGGTGGCGGCGAAGGAGGCGAGGACGGTCGCGATCAGGTAGGCGGGCGCGACCAGCGCCCGCAGCACGGCGATCAGGATCAGGCCGACGACGAGCAGCACCAGTGGCACGATCAGCTTCGTGTCGCGGGCGTTGGCTTCCTCGACGTCGAGGTTCTCGACCGGGACGCCGCCTAGCAAGCCGCCGGGGGCGACGGCGTGCAGGCGTTCGCGGATCTCTTCGACCGCGCCTTCGGCCGCGTCGCCGTAGGGGTCGTCGCGGAGCACGAGGAGGACGACCGCCTCCGCGGCGTCGCCGGGGGCCGGCGCCGGCAGGACCAGCTGCACCGGGTCGAGCCGTTCCATCTCCCGCGCGACCCGCGGCGCCGCCTCGGCGCTGACCACCGCCGTCAGGGGGGCGCCGAGCCCGGCGGGGAAGTGCCGTTCCAGCGCTTCGGTGCCGCGGCTGGAGTTGGTCGCCCGCGTCACCCCCTGTCCGAAGCCGAGCGATTCGTGGCTCGTCAGGTTGCCGAGGCAGAGGACGGCCAGCAGGGCCAGGAGGGCGACGATGATCCGGCCGGAGCGGCGTCGGACAAGGTCCGCGGCTCGTTCCCAGATGGTGGGGTGGGGGTCTGGGGGGTCCCCTCCGTCGCGAGTTTTGGGGAGGCTCCTCCGGGGACCCCCCAGACCCCCTTCAGCCGCGGGTTTGCCGGGCCAGAAGGCTCGGTCGCCGAGGATTGCGAGGAGGGCGGGGAGGAGGGTGAAAGCAGCGAGAAGCATCGTCGCGATCCCGATTGCGAGCACCGGGCCGAGCCAGTGGGTCGACTGCAGGTCGGCGACGAGGAGGACGAGCATCGCGGCGATCACCGTCCCGCCCGAGGCCAGCAGCGCCGGCCGGGTCTCGCGCACGGCGAGCGCCAGGTCCCGCTCTTCGCGGTAGCGGTGCACCAGCAGCAGTGAGTAGTCAGTGCCGGCGCCGAAGACGAGGACGAGGAGGAGCATCGTGCCCTCGGCGTTGACGGTGATCCAGCCCGCCTTGATCAGCAGGTAGGCGATGCCGATCGCGGCCAGGTAGGCGAGGCCGACGACGAGCAGCGGCAGCAGGGCCAGGACCGGCGCCCGGTAGACGACCAGCAGCAGAAGCAGGACCAGGCCGAGGGTGGCGAAGAGCAGCGTGCGGCCGGCGTCTTCGGCGACCGCCTCGAGGTCGGCGGCGATCCCTCCCGGCCCGGTGACGTAGGCCCGCAGTCCCGGCCGCTCGTGCTCTCGCAGGTAGCGGCGGATCTGTTCGACCCCGCTGAGCACAGCGCCGCGGTCCTCGGCGTCGATCGCCAGCACCAGCAGCGCCGCTTCGCCATCGCGTGAGACCGGACCGATCCCCTTGGCCAGCCGCGCCACCTTCGCCAGCTGGTTGCGGTATTCGCCGGAGAAGGGGTCGACGATCGGCGTCGCGCCGGTGATCTTGAGGCGGCCGAGGCCGTCGCCCTCGCGGCCGATCGCCCTCAGGTCGGTCCGGGTCAACCCGCCGGGGCGTTCGAAGACGATCACCACCGGCACGTCTTCGCCGCCGCCCGAGACGTGCTGCAGCGCGTCGAGCGCCCGGGTCGATTCCGAGTTGGCCGGCAGGAAGGTGCTCTGCCCGGCGGCGGTGACGTCGTCGATGCGGGCGTGCGCGAGGAGCCCGGCGGCGCCGATTAGCAGCCAGACCGCGAGCGCGAGCCATCGTCCACGTGATCCGGTCGCCACGGCGCCAGCGTATTCCCAGCAAATGACTGATTCGACTCGCCCCGGACGGGTAAACGAAATCGCATGGAATTGAAGCCGCTGCTCATCGCTGCCCTGGTCGCCCTCTCCCTCGGCCTTGGTGCCTGCGGGAGCGGCGGCTCCGATTCCACCTCCTCCGGGGCGGAAACGACCCCCCCGGCAAGCGAAGAAGCGATGGAAGACACCGAATCGACCGAGAGCGAACCCGCCCCCAGCGGCGAGGCCGCGAAGTCCGAAAAAGTCGACATCGTCGAATTCACCTACCAGCCCGACCCGGTCGTGGTTCAGGTCGGCGGCAAGGTGATCTGGCAGAACCAGGACACCGCGCCGCACACGGCGACCGCCGACGACGGCAGCTTCGACACCGGCACGATCGAGAAAGGCAAGATCGGCTCGGAGACCTTCAAGGAAGCGGGCACCTTCACCTACTTCTGCGAAATCCACCCGACGATGCACGGCACCGTCGAAGTCGTCGAATAGGCGAGACTGCGGCAATGCCCCTCTGGTTCGCGCGCAAAGCCGCCCCCCACCTCTGGAAGCGGGTCCCCTGGGCGAAAGTCTGGGTGGTCACCCTCTGGCTGCTGAAAAAAGGCCGGGACCGGATCGAGGGAAACCTGACCTCGCGTGAGCAGACCGAGTTCTGGAACCTGCTCAAGAAGTCGAAGGGCCGGCCCGACAATCTCAGCCAGCGCGACCGCACTCGCCTCAAGCACCTCGTCGGCAAGGCGATCCGCGGCTGAGGATCAGCTGCGGCGTTTCACAGGGTATTTCCAGGAAGTTATGTAGCCCTCACAACACAACTTGTGTCGGCGAGGTGGTGACGCAAGTTTTTGCCGATATATTTGCGTCATGGACGCTAAGCGCCTTAGGACGAGCCCGATCGGCCGGCTCGTCCCGATCATGGGTCCCGATCCCGCGACCCACGAGATGGTGGAAGGAGAGGCCTATTTACCCGATCCACTGCCGCAGGTCTTAACGCTATCCACCGGCACCTGGACGCGCGTCAACGAAGCGACTGCCGCCCTGGCTCGCTTGGATGGAGCCGCTCGTCTAATACCGAGTCCTGCGTTGCTGCGGCGCCCGGCCCTTCGACGAGAGGCGCAGAGCACCAGCGCCCTTGAGGGAACCTACGCACCCTTTGCCGACGTTTTGGCGGCGGACCGGGAAGACCAGCAGCACATGACCTCAGAGCTGCGAGAGATCTTGAACTTTGAGGAGATGGCTGAGCTCGCCTTTTCCTGGCCGGAAGAGAGAGCTCTGTCACTGGGCATGTTGGGTGAGCTTCAGCGCACGCTCGTGCGCGGAACTCCAGGGCAACTCAGCGATGCCGGGGGTCTGAGGGATCGAATTGTCGTGATCGGCTCGCCAGGGAGAGGGATGGAGGAGGCGAGATTTATTCCACCGCCCCCTGGCGATCAGCTGCGAGGTGGGGTCGAAGATCTCTTGAGCTGGGTGAACTCACCTGCTGAGCTGCCCACCGTGGTGCAGGCGGCAATGGCTCATTATCAATTCGAGACGCTGCACCCCTACTCGGACGGCAACGGCCGCCTGGGGCGTTTGCTGGTCATCGTCCAGCTCTTGCGCGGCGCTCTCATTCGGGAGCCGCTTCTCGTTGTTTCGCCTTGGTTCGAGCGCCGTCGGCAGGAGTATCAAGACCACCTGCTCGAGCTGAGCTGCGGAGGCGATTGGGATTCTTGGATCGCATTTTTCGCCGATGGCGTTGCAGATTCGGCCTCCCAGTCGCAGCGTAAGGTCGAGGCATTGGTAGCGCTGCAGGGACGCCTGCGCGAGAGGGTTCAAATGGCAGGTAAGCGAGGATCTGCCAAGCGTTTGGCTGCGGATTTAGTCGGTCGTCCTTATGTATCCAGAGGCGATGTTGCGGATCGCTATGGCCTGTCGGGGCAGGGCGCCATCAACGCCATCAACGCCTTGGTCGACCTCGGCATCCTCCGGGACGCTGGTCTAATCGACACCCGCAGGTCACGCGTATTTGTTGCCCCCGAGGTTGTCGAGATTGCCGGGTCCTAAATAGTCGGCACTCTGGAAGGATCCGATTGTGTCTGAGCAGGAGCGAGACGACCTGGCGGAGCTGATGGCGCGGCGGGCGCTGACCGAGGATCCGGCGCGGCCCGACGCGGTCGAGAAGCGCCACGCCGCCGGTGGGCGGACCGCCCGCGAGAACCTCGCCGACCTGGTCGACCCCGGCTCCTTCGTCGAGTACGGGCGCTTCGCGATCGCCGCCCAGCGCGGCCGCCGCGAGGTCGACGACCTGATCGCGCGCACCCCCGCCGACGGGCTGATCGGCGGCACCGCCCGCGTCAACGGCGAGCTCTTCGCGCCGGAGCGGGCCGCCTGCGCGGTCCTCTCCTACGACTACACGGTGCTGGCCGGGACCCAGGGCGCCCTCGGCCACCGCAAGAAGGACCGCCTCTTCGAGTTGATCGAGCGGATGCGCCTACCCGTCGTCTTCTACGCCGAGGGCGGGGGAGGGCGGCCGGGCGACACCGACTACCCGGTCGTCTCCGCCCTCGACACCCGCGCCTTCGCGCTCTGGGCGAAGCTCTCCGGGTTGGTGCCGCGGATCGCGGTCGTCCACGGCCGCTGCTTCGCCGGCAACGCCGTGATCGCCGGCTGCTCCGACCTGATCGTCGCCACCGAGGGCTCCTCGCTGGGTATGGGAGGGCCGGCGATGATCGAGGGTGGCGGCCTCGGCAAGGTGGACCCCGACGACGTCGGGCCGATCGCGATGCAGGCCCCCAACGGCGTGGTCGACCTCGTCGTCGCCGACG
>Ga0164302_10000009_pt1 | contig 43697 bp, 79 predicted proteins | sample Whisoiple_202_MG_FD_109714 | JGI IMG/M metagenome (GOLD analysis project Ga0164302, IMG submission 109714) | Soil microbial communities amended with pyrogenic organic matter from upstate New York, USA - Whitman soil sample_202_MG | ecosystem: Environmental > Terrestrial > Soil > Agricultural... | reverse complement strand
GCCCAGAATGGTCCACGCAACCCCAGGGCTGTCCAGGGACGCAGCGCTAGGCGCTGCGGTATCTACGGGTGCGGTGTACAGAACGGTGCGGGATACAAGGAAGTACCCGTTATCGTTGAGAGTCATTATCTCAACTCCACTTCTCTTCGGTCGAAAGGACTAGTTCGTATTGGGCTACGGTTCGTCCGACGCCCGGAGGGAGCCCCGGTAGATCCTGCCTACTAGGGCGAATCAGGGTGAGCACCCTATGGATTCCCCCGGCCTGAAACACAGTTCCGACCGAATCCATCAGATCAACGGAAATCTTACGGCCCAGCCGCATAGCCTCCGTAATTCCCACGTTCGAGTATACTACGATCTGAACAGTGGGCCTATCCGAATACCGGATGTGCGGGGTCTGACCTGAGGGAAGTTCTTCGACCCAAACGTACCCCGCCGAAGCAATGGCACTCTTGGAGATATTAGCGGCCTCTGCCTCAGTCTCGGGATGAACATCCCAACCCTTGGCCTTGAGTGCCTGTACGGCCACCTGAACCGGGTCGATAAGCGTCACAGGATGGCCCCCTTCAGGATATTCAGGCCGCGGACGAAGGTACCGTCCCGCTTATGCCACCCGTTCTCTACGGCCAGAGCCGCGGGCCCCTCCAAGTTCACGAAGTGGTCAACGCGACCCTTGTCCTGAGTAATCTTGTGAGTTCCGTGCTTGTGGTGCCGAGCCAGGTTGGCGCGGGCCCGACCAAGAATCTCGAAGGCGAAGTCGCCTAGGATTCCCTCGACATCGTCCGAGTGCGAGACGGTCCGTTCCAGGCCCCTGAACAGCCGGATCTTTTCCATCAGTCCTCCCCGGTTGCCCACCACGGGCCCCAGGTCGGATTCATGTCCGGGAACCAGCCCGGGGGCAGAGTCGTGGTGTTCCCCAAGTTGAACGAGGAATACCAACGGAGCCCAAGCTTTCGCCACTCAGAATCAAGAACCGTGACATTGGCCCGACTATACCCGGGATGGGTCTGCCAATCCTCGGTATTCGGATACGCGGCCTGAACCGCGTCCGTGAGCCGGGCCGCGCGAAGCGTGATCGAGATCTCCACGGACTTCAGGTTCTTGGCGTACGTGGCGTCGGTACCAGCCTTAGTCACCGCGTCCGGAAGCTTGGACAGAATCGCTGCCTCTGCATCTTCCAGGTACGCGGTAACCTGTGCCTCTTCGGCGGGATTCAGGTCTCGGCCCAGACGGATCTGAACATCGGTGGCAGTAGCAACGGTCATGACAGCCTCCTCATTTCATCAATGAATCGGGCCAGTTCCCGCTCTGTCTGAGACTGAAGTTCCTGCCCTCGAAGACGGGCCATCTCGGACCGCTCCTGATAGTGCTTACGATCTTCGAGGAGAAGCCTCAAAGCTCGCTCATAGTCGTCAATGTTCGACCGCGGAATGAAAATACCAGCGTTGCCCAGGCATTCGGCTAGGCCCGCGGTGGGGTTGGCGATGACCGGAATACCGTTCACCTGTGCCTCGGCGGCAACCATTCCATAAGACTCGTACCCCGACGGCATGAGAACAACCCTGGACTTTCGCCACACGTCGCGCATGTCCTGCGTCACGGGCATGTACTCGACGTTCGGGATCTTCGGCCGTTCCTGGGTCCCGTGCGTGCCTTCCACGCCCAGGAATCGAACATCGGGCATCCTGCGCGCAAGCTCCTGGAACACGCGCACACCCTTGTTCTCTTGCAGATTGACTAGTGTAACCGCGGACCCAGTCTCTTCGACTCGGTGGCGGTCCGGCTCCAGGGGCGGATGAACGACGATGATGCCCTGTTCCAGGCCGCTCAAACCCGCGGCACCGGCACGGCGAACCGAGCCACCGACCCACCAGGTATTAAAGACTTCCAGTTCAGCGTTCAAAGACTTGATGTCTTCGATATCGTACCGCTCGTTGTGGTACACGGCCACTACACGGGCGTCCGGGAAGTCCTGGCAAAGCGCCTGAACTACACGGGAACCCGGGCCGTGGTGCGTGACAATAATGTCTGGAACGAACGGCGGTTCGTATCCCACGGTAACCGGAGTACCCTCGTACATGTAAAAGTTATTGATCCCCGGGTCGTTTCCGTACCCCAGGGAAAGGATGTGGACCTCGAACTCTTCGCGCGGGAGCGCGTCCAACATGTGTTGGACCATGCGCTCAGAACCAGCGGCAAGATACGGCATCCACCCATGAACCACCGCCAGGACCCGGGCCGGTCGACCGAGGTCCTGGCGTGGCTTAACGTGCTTGCTGCGGAGCGAATCCGGAGTCGCACCCAAGGCGATCATCCGCAAGGCCACCTCTGTAGGCGCCGTCATCACAGGTGATCCCCCTCGGGCACGAATCCGCATTTCACTCCTTACGATCAGCTGTCAGCGACCGCGTTGTTGAACTTCACGAAGTCCTCCGGGTCCGCCACGAGGACACCAACACGGGCCTCGATACGGACCAGAACCAGGTTGTCCTGGAAAGCGGAAATCGTGGTTCCCGAACGCACGATCGTGGCGCGGTTGTCGTAGTCGACACGGATGTCACCGATGAGTCCGAAGAACACTCGGCTCCAGTCTCCAGCCCAACCAACCGTGGTTCCCTGCTTCACCTGCGTGAGCAGAGCCGACGGGCGGCCGAGCAGACGACCGTAACGCTGGATCGACTCGGTCTCGCCTACCATGGTGTCCGTGAACAGGGGGCGCCCGTTCAGGTCCACGGCCTCGTTGAAGTTGGGCTCAACCACGGCGTCGAACGTCGAACCGGTCCACGTGCGCGGGGATCCCGTGCTGGTGTCGTTGACCAGGAGACGAAGACCCTCGTTCAGATCCTTCCACAGGCCACCCTGGGCGGCGGGCGTGTTACCGATCTCGATCGACTTCGTGGTCTGGTTGATGTACGACTGCCCGCCGATACCCGAACCCGTGATGGCCAGGGCGTCAACAGCACGCCCGAAACCACCCTGAGCGTTGGCCACAATCTCGGCCAGAAGGTTCATCGAGTTCTGGTCGGTGACCGACTCCTCCGTGACCGGGACAATCGTGGCCCACTTGCGAACGGCCATCGTCTTGTTCGAGATCACGGCATCGTTGATGGGCTTCGAGGTACCCTCATTCACCCATCCGCCACCGATGTCGGTGGTGAAGACCGGGACCGTAGCACCCGATCCGGTTACAGTTACCCGCGTAGCGTTTCGGAGGACGAACGAATCCTTACGCGAACGCGTGAGCAGGGGGGCAGCCTCAGCCTGAGGAATGACGAAACTACCCGAGGTCAGCATAGCCATGCTAAATCACTCGCTTTCAAGTTCAGCAAAGTGGCGGGCGATTGCCTGAGTCAGGCCCTCGTGCTCCGTCAGTGGAGCGGCCGCGCCGTTGGTGTTGGTGCGATCCCCCGTAGCGTGGCTAACGCCACCATTTCCGAGAGACTGCTTAAACGCCTCGGCGTCAGCCTTGAGCGCATCCGGGGTATCACCCTTGAGGCGATCCGCGAAATCTAGATCCAGCTTCGCAGCACGCGCAGCATTGATGCGGGCCAGTTCGAGCTGGGTATTGGCGTGCGCAGCTGAAGTCTGCGCATACTCGTCCTGAAGGGCAGAGAACTTAGTTGCGATCTCCTGGCCCTGGGTCGCCTTAGCGGTAAGCTCATCGAGCTTCGTGTTCGCCTGGGCTACCAGAGCGTCACGCTCCTGAAGCTTAGCGTTCAGGTCCGACACTTCCAGACGCCGGGTCTTAGCCTCATCGCGGAGGTCCCGGATATACTTCTGGGTGTCCTCGTCAAGGCTGGAAATATCGCGATCAGTCATGGGGTTTCTACCCTCTCTGCCCCGTCAGGGTCAATGGTCTTGAGTTGCTTCACGAGTCCGGCCAGATCGGTCTTGCCGTCGTTGGCCTTGACTGCCTTCTCGTACTTGGCCCTTGCCTCGGCCACCTGATCGGCGCCTGGGTAATCCTTCTCGCCCTTTCGGACAAGTTGAACCTCGCACGTGTCACCGGCGTGGAAATGCGCCTTCTGAGGATCGGTTCGTGTCGGGCCCATCGAGATTAGGACCATACAAAACGGGCACGTCGGCGGTTCCGGATCTACTCGGGCCCATCCCTCGAAGCGCTTATCGCGCATCGCGTAATCGATCAGAGTCCCGCGTTCCGCGTCCAGAGCCCAGTGTTCCCCTGCGCGCTGAACTTCGGCGATGTGGTCCTCGGTAACCGTGACTTCTACTGAGTCCGGACCCTCAGAGAGGATCTTCTTCTCCAGAGACTGAAGCCACACCTTTTCGTCGAACCGGGTCAGCTTCTTAGGCTTGAGGGGCTTGCCCCCTTCAAGGGCCGTAACGTACTGCTGCGTAGCAAGTCGGCTCATCGTGGATCGGGCCCCCTGCACGTACGGCGCGGTGCGCCTGCTCAGGGTGCTCACCAACGCCTTAGACATGGTCTTGCCCACGAATGGACGGAGAGCCTTGCCCAAGGCGTTAGAGAGCGTCTGAGCGGCGGTACTACGTACGTGACGGGCCTGTACCGGCTTCACTGGCCCTCAACCGGAGCAGGGACCACAGCCTGGACAGGCGGAGCCTTAGCGGCCTGATCAGCCATGAGCTTCTTGAACTCTTCCGACGCCTCGAACTCGCGGATACGCTCACGGTCCTCAGGCGAAACACGGAGAATGTTCCAGATCATCTCACGGTCGATAACCACCTGCCCATTGATCGAACCGATCTGGGACAGCTTCAAAGCAGCATCAGCCTGTGCCGTCGGAGTCGGAGTCGAAGGGTCAGCCCACTTAGCAGCCTGGCGACCGGGATCTACGCCTAGGAGAGCCGCCACAACCGCGGCGACCATAAGAACCGGGCCCGTGAACTGGTCACAGATCTCGCGAGACCTGATCTCCAGACGAGCATCGTTCTCGCGGATAGCATCACCGGATGCGCCCTGGGCCTCTGAGGAGATACCCCAGTAGCTGAGCGGAATACCCGAGATCTCCGAAGCCTTGCGACCGTACAGCATTGCAGCCTCGACAAACGGCTGAAGCTGAGCAGCCTGCCACTGGTCCAGCTTCACATCCCCGGACAGGGCCAGGATGGAAGTCATGTACGTTTCGAGCGTACTCAGATCCGAGATGGACTCCGGCAGGGCGGCAATGAGCGCACGCTGAGGAACCGCCAGAGCATCGGCCGCAATGGCTAGCCCGGTGAGGTTCCGCGAACCCTGGTCCTGGAGCCCGTACAGGTCTCGTGCCTCAGCACGCCCGTACGGCTCACCCGCACGGGAACGGTTCAGGAGGGGGACCATGAGCAGGCCCTGGCCCGGAACATTCCCCGAATCAACCTCGTACCACGGATCCGAAGGGACCTTGCGCGCCAGGGCGTTAGGCTCGATAGCGAACTCTGTCCACGTACCTGGAGTGTAGACCGTGACCCTCTGGGGATTCACGATTGGACCCTTATTCACGTACCACGGGGGCCTGTGAATTCGCATCACGGCCAGAACCTCGGCGGTGTCCGGATCCTCCCAGAACGCGCCATCGCGACCGCGGATAGCCTGGAAGTTCACACTTCCCGCCCCGAGGTCCACGACACGAAGATACCCTGTGCCAGTTGCCAGAGATTCCAGCACGGCACGGTTCAGCTCTCCCGAGAGCGCGGTGCGGAAGTCCTCCACCTGATCCTGGGCATCGGGCCAAACCAGATCCTCAAGCTTGACACGGTCCGCGAACGCGTTTGTAGCCACACGAACCGCGGGCCATGCCGTGCGGAACCTGGCCAAGGCCGGGGGAATCGTGGATCCGATATTCACCGAGCTAGGCTCAGCGCGAAAGTATCGGTCCGCACGCTCAAGATAGCGGGACTGATCCCTGTAAATCCTCATCAGCTCATCAAGAGCTGTACGGGGGTCTACCATTCGTTACTACCCCCCTTGAGGCGGTGTACGCGCGCAGGCTTCAGCTTCTTGGTATTGAAGTCCTTAGCCAACGCGGATGCGGCGCCGTACGCCATGAGTGAAGCAGCGACAATATCGACGCGCTTCGTGGACGACTTAGTGATCTTACCGAACGAATATCCCCACCGGTTCAGGCGACGCTTCGCGTTCGCCCAGTGCATACGCATCGAATACGTAGCTCGGAAGTGGATCTTCTTAGACTCGATCTCGTTTACTAGAGCCTCGCACAAGAACGTCAAACCGCGCTGATCGGTACGGTTATCGCGAATCAGCTGACCGGCTGTTGAGGCCTTAGCCTGAAGCTTCTGCCCGTAATCCTTCTCCCAGGCGTAAACCCAGGATTCGAACGGGTGGACGTCGCACGCCGCGGCAACAACATTGAAACGTTCCATGTAGGCCCTAAAACTCTGATCAACCATCTCTTCATCGATTCGCCACTTGGGCGAGTTCGGGTCCTGCTTCTCCGGAGGCTCCCAGTATTCCAGGAGGTGGAAAGAGCGGTCCTCAAGACGGAAAGCCACAATGGCCGTACCGTCTCCCGAGAGTGACCCATCGAACCCGAGCGTGATAACGTCGTCCTCTTCCAGAGGCGCGACACGCTGCCCTAGCTCATCGAACAACGGCATAGAGATGAGTGAATCATCGTCGGACAGAATCTGGTTCAGGTGCTCACGACGGAACGTCGTCGGAGACGTACCCGTGTCCAGGGCCTGGTTGATCAGGCGCCGGACATCAAGCCAGTGCGCATCACCAGCGGCCTGCCTGATAGCCTCTTCAAGCTCTTCCAGAATGGTGAGCTTAAGGGCCGGATCAGCCTCTAGAGCATCGTACAGAATCCGCGAGAACCCGAAGGTCTCCATCTGCTTCGCGTACGCCGCGAACGTTCGCTCGGCATGTGAATCCAGCCCAGGCTCGTAAGCGTTACAAAACTCGAACAGACGGGCACGACCGCCCGGGTTCTTGGCCAGGTTCGAGTTGATACGAATCATGGCTTCGTGGCCGCCGTTGGAGGCGATCCACTCAGAAACCTCGTCCGCGAACACAGCCGTAGGGCGAGGCCCTCGAAGTGCGCGCGGGTTATTGGCGATGGCGGCAAGACGCCCTGGTCCTCCGCCATCTACGGCGTTAGACTTGACGATCGCTTCGACACCGATGGCCAGACCATACTTCTCAATGGCGTCATCCGAGAACGAAGCTCGGGCGATATCCATGATCGGCTTGGTCTGTTCCATCGTAATAGCGATGATCTGGACCCAAGGTGCAGGCTCCGGAACCCCGATCGGGAATCCGTCCTCGTCCCATCCGCCGAAGCGAACCGGGCCACACAGCTCAGCACACGCTAGAGCGGCGGCCAACGGGGACTTACCCGTACCTCGGGCACGTCGGAGCGCGCCACGGTCATATAGCCAACGACCCTCGTCATCGATCGCGTACGCGCACAGAACAAAGTCGATGCCCTCGTTCGTGAGTTCCAGCGGTTCGCCCGTGACTCCGTGAACGAGATTATCGACCATCCACTCAAGGATTTGCCACCCGAGCGTTCGGTTCTCGTCCGGGATCTGGGGCATGATCCTCACCGCGGGCATCAAGCACCCCGGGTGCGGCTAGCGCGTCGCGCTTCCAGGCGCTCCTTGGCTACGACCTTGGCCGGATCCGCCTTCTCAGTCTCGCGCTTAATGGCGATGTCCATGGTGCGGCGTGCGCCCTCGGTGAACCCAAGATCGTTGAGGTACATCCGGAGCTGCATGGCGCGACCCGCGGACATACGATCCCCGATGCACCTGTGGATCAGTTCGCACGTAACCCAGGCCTGGACATAGTCTGTCTGCTCGTAGAATCGACGTAGAGGACTCTCATTGAAGCCCTGCCAGCCCTTGAGGGCTACGGGGTGCCAGTACTCGGCCGGAGCCAAATCGCTCGTTAGCGTGGACTTCAGAGCCTCGATCTCCTCATCGGAGACTACGATCTCGTCCATCTTCGCCTGCTCAGCGCGGGTACGGTGTCCTAGGCGGTCCTCTGGGCGCTTCTTGGCGCCGGGTCCAGTCTTCGGGGCAGCCATCGGGGCTCCTCCTTATCAGGAGGGCTTCAGGCCCTCGCTTGGGTGCTTCTCGGCGGGGCGCTTGCCCTTGGCCTGACGCTTCCGGTACGCACGGACGCGCTCCCGGGTAGACTTGGTCTTGTGACACGGCTTGCAGATCGGGGCGCAATTGTCAGCCTCGTTCGATCCGCCCTCGGTCACAGGTCGGATGTGGTCCTTTTCGAGGTCCACGCCCACGGCGCCACAGAGGTAGCACCGGCGCCCGAATCGGCGTAGAGCATGGGCCCAGACCGTGGCGGAGAACGTAGAGTTGGCGGGCCTATTCCGGCTGTAGCTCATCGGTAGACCCCCGGCCAGTATCGCGCCGGAGAACCGAAGTAATCCGGACCATGTTCCGGGGTCCCGATCCGCTCTAGCACGGTACAGCCACCGGTTCGAGCCTTCTGCGCAACATGGGCAAGAGCCTCGCGCCACGTATCGAACTTCTCCATGCGAAGCGCCGGGAAGCTGAACCCGTACGCGTCCGTGATGACGCACCACTTGGGTGGGCCCATGAGCTGGGGGACCTTGGCAACACGCGGCTTGCTCACAGGAACGACCCCCTCTGATCCAGATAGGCACGGGTTGACACGGGCTCCGTCAGCGGCGTATAGTCCCTCATGAGCACTTCGTTGGGTGACACGGCAATACGATGACCCACCTCATGCCAGAGGCAGCGCGCGGTCTTTGGCTCGGCAGGCGGGGCACCGAACAGGCCAGCTAGCGTCTGTCGGAACGCAGCATCTTCGTAGCCCCAACCGGAGAACCGCTCATCCATGCCCCCCGTGGCGACGTACGCGTCACGGGTCAAGGCAACGGGCCCTGTGCAGAACGGCAGGACGTACTCAAAGGGCTCAGCGGCTCGGGGCGCTCCGGAGAGGATCCGGGCCGTTGACTCCTGAGAGTAGTACGCAGTCTCGTGGAACAGCGGGAACCAGTCGACGGTATCCAGTCGATTGTATACAACTTGGACGAGTTCGAAATCGGGGACCGTGTCGGCACCGATCATCATCAGTCGATCATGCTTGGCGAGCCGAAAGGCTCGGTTCTGGGCACGAGAGCAGTTGAACGGGCCACCAGGGTCGTCTTCGCCGACGCAGATATCGGCGCCGGTCTTCTCCCACATCATCAAGACGTACTCGAACACGCGTTCGCGCTGAGGGTCTCCGCCGCGCCATGGGATCAAAACGGAGACATCCACTTGCGCTCCTCAACTCGGGGTGCTAAGCTACTCCTATGAACATCAAAGAGGCAGTCAAGGCCCTTCCGGAACTCCCGACTCTCTTCGCCACCTCTATGATCTACGCCCAGGGCTGGAAGCCCAGCACCGAAGAGCTGGCAGCGATCAAGGCCCGGAAGGCGTTCTTCCGGGAGATCGGAATCCCCGACTCCCTGAACATCACGGTCAAGCACCCGCAGACCGGTGAGACCATCGGCTACATGCAGTTCTGACTCAGGGCCCCGGCTACGGCCGGGGCTTACTTCTTGTGATTGGTCTTAAGGTATCCAGGTATGACAGCCTGAATGATGTTCGTGGTGAGACCGTCGGCCATATGTGCCGGAACCCCGGCCTCGATCAGCAACCTGTGAAGCGTGGTCCACTTGTGCACGGACCCTGACCACTTGGCCAGGCCTGCACCTGCGGTCCAGTACTTCCAGAGCGCGGACCCTGGCCCGAACGGTAGGGTTGACCCCCCGGTTCCAACGGCCATGATCTCACCTCACTCAAACTCCTGGGCCGCTTCGATGCGTTCCTTGAGCTTCTCGATAGCGACAAGGCCGCGCGCGGTAGCGCGGCTCACAGCTTCGAACCACGAGGACCCGGACCCCTTGGCCAGGATTGTGTCACCGGCCACTACCGAAGCTCGGAACGTGCCGTCCTGATCGCCCATCACAACGAGGGCGAATTCCTCCACGGCATCGAACTCGGTCACACGCTTGTAGAAGTCGGTCAGGATCTCTCCCATGAACCGGTCTTCCATCTCGGGGGTGTCGGTCATCGGGCCCTCCTCGCGTAGCCGCTCGTCAAGAGCGCGCCAACTTGGCCAAGCCTCGAAACATAAACTCGAACGGCTTGACGATGAACCAAACCAGAACCGAGGTCAGCAGCCCGGGCCTCTTGCCTCGGCGCTTGATCGGCTTGGAGTAAGCCACAGGGCCCGGGAGATTGACGTGCCATCGGAACGACATCACCGAGCCACCTTTCGACATGAGAACGTGTGGTGGTTCCAGTGTACAACCACGTACCGGACCTGGCCATCGATCAGCGGCTCGACGGATACGCGGTCCGATTCAAGGATGGGCGCCCCGCACGCGGCGCAAGTCTTCTGACGATGCGCCATGCTCATCGGGCCAGCTCCTTGATTCGGCGCGCGGTGTAGATCTCCTGAGCGAACTGGGCCTGACGGACCAGCACGGCCAGAAGGTAGACCATGAAGATCAGGACCGGAGCCGCGAGCGGAGACCCGTTCAAGACACCGGCGATCAGGGAAGCGAAGATGAGGAGGAAGCGGTACAGGTTCGTCATGGCGAATACCATAACATAGTGCGGCTCAAGCCGCAAGCCCCTCGTTCAGAATCTCCCGAGCAACGGCGATCATGAGCCGCTTGTTCTGCTCCGGTACCTCGGACCACGGCACGGCCGAAGCCTCGCGGGTCTTGTATCCGAAGTCAGGGGCAAGGCGTTCGTACGCCTCATGGAACCGCTTGGCCAGGGCCTCAGCCTCGTTCATGGCTGCCTCTCACAGAGCGTAGTCGGGGATGACACACAGGCATAAAGCTCTGGGAGCGAGCGTGTCGGGAGAACACCACGGGCTGCGCGAACAGACCCGGGGAGGGTACCACCCCCAGGCCCCTGTGTCAAGCCTACTGACAAGATTCACAATCTGTGTCATTCAGATCACACGCTGTGCCTAGTTCGAAGTCCTCGACATCCGAAGTGCGAATCAGTTCGTCCGCACCATCAGTGCATGAGCAGAGGTCATCGTACCAGCACATGCGGCCTCCATAAGTAAAAGCCCGCCCAGTACCGGAGCACGGGCGGGAACTAGAAGTGAGGTATGCGGGATTCGAACCCACACATTCAGTTTGGAAGACTGACATGCTATCCGTTAAACATCAATACCCCATTGTGGGACTATGCTTGCGCGCAGCAGTGAGCCCCTGTGGAGAAGACGGGAATCGAACCCGTTCACCCGGTATGCAACGCCGGTGCTCTACCATTTGAGCTACAACCCCAAAGCGCCCAACCAGGGAGTTACCCCTAGGCCAGGCTTGCGATCCGTACGGGATTCGAACCCGCGCCGTCCATCTTGACAGAATGGTGCTCTACCGTTGAGCTAACGGACCATTGAAGCTAGAATCATTTGATAACCCAGATCTAGCCAACTGGGGGACTATTTCGCGCCCACTCGCCCGAGGATCACTCGGGACAGTACTGCTCCTAGGAGTTGAACCTAGCACAAGTTCCTTATCAGAGAACTTCGGTCAACCGGACACGCGAACAGCATGGACTGTAATGTGGGTATCGATCCCACGTCTTCCGCGTCACAGGCGGATATTCTTCCATTGAACTAATCACAGAGCTACCGGTCAAGGGGTCGAACCTCAGTCCCCAGGTTCAGAGCCTGGTATCTTGCCATTAGACGAACCGGTATTGCGGCCCCCGCTTATCACGGGGGACCTAGTCTGGCACCTGGGAGTCGAACCCAGTATCTCTCCGGCCCGAACGGAGCGGATTACCATCTTCCTCGTACCATATAGTGCCCGATAGTTTCGTCTCCCTCGGTGCAGGGGAAAGGTGTCGGGGACGGGACTCGAACCCGCATCGCACAGCTTATGAGACTGTCATGTTACCGATTACACTACCCCGCAGTAGGCCTACTAGGATTCGAACCTAGATCTCACGGATTAAGAGTCCGGGGTTTTACCGTTGAAACTATAGACCCATGTACTTCTACGTCCGGTTCATGCTCTGGATTTTACCGGCAACTATGTTCTCTACGCACCCTCGGTAGGATTCGAACCTACGGCACCCGGTTTAGGAAACCGGTGTTCTGTCCGCTGAACTACGAAGGTATGGAACCCGATACAGGATTCGAACCTGCGACCGCCTTGGTTCGTAGCCAAGGGCTCTTTCCTCTGAGCTAATCGGGTAAAGGTCCCTGGTTACCGCCCTTAGGGGCGCATTGCAACGGGACCAAGTTGGCACTGAAGGATTCGAACCCTCGACATACCGGGTGTAGGCCGGTTGTTCTTCCACTGAACTAAGCGCCATTGGCAAGGGAAGTGAGAGTCAAACTCACTGGCACCCGGTTTTGGAGACCAGGCTCGCATCATGCGTTCCCTAACGATCAGCACATCCCGAGCAAGAAGCTCCGGAAAGCTGAGTAGAACACCCACTGTCCAAGCGCTGTCATGTGCACCTGGTCCGGGGGAGACTTGAAACTGTACGGATCATTTCCCGGGAAGTAGAATTCCGATCCGAAGAACTTGAGCCCGTTATCACGGGCGAGATCCTTTTCAACGTTCAGGTAGTCGGCCTGGGGAGCACGGGTACTCGTGAGTTCCTCGTTGTACACCCAAGGCATGTGAATGATGACGACCGTGGAGCCAGAGCTAAGAGCCCGGATTCGATCGATGATCGTCTGGTATTGCGCCCTGAACGTCTCGACGGGGACTCCGCCTGCCCAGTCATTGGTTCCCCATCCCAGGGTGATCAGGTTGGGCTGATGAGACGTGAACTCGATATGATCCGAGTACTTCGCTCCGGGCAGGTAGTCGGCGGTAGCCGATCCTGCGATGGCGCCACCGACCCAGACCTGAGTTCCCGGGGCGCCATCCGACTGAAGTGAAGCTCCCAGCACTGAGGGCCAGCGCTGATCTTCGGCAGAGACCGAGCCACTTGCCGTCTGAGAGTCGCCCAGAAGGTCCAGGACCGGTGCTCCGGTGTAGAGACCCTGGCACCACCCTCCCGTGCCCGCAGAGGCCATCTCAGCCCCGGGAATGACCATCGTGAGGCCAAGCACCAGCGCTAGGAAGAGTCGAAGGGCTCGCACGGGTCTTCCTCTCAGGTTAAGTGATCCATCCCGGATTCGAACCGAGGACATATGCTTGAGGGGCACATGTGTTACCGCTACACCAATGGACCAGAGGCCCGTTCAGCGTGGGCTAGACGCTTGGACCCAAACTCAGCTCTTAGTCAGGGCTTACCGGGTCCTAGAGCCAACCGACGGAATCGAACCGACATTTCGGGGATACGACGCCCGAGTCTTTCCATTAGACGAGGAAGGCAGAGACCCTGATTAAGCGGTGGGTCAATCCGCACGTAGGCAGTATCCGGACCATTCGGACACTGAGGCTGGATCTGGTCGCCGTCAATCCTACGTTAAGTACCCCTCCGGAGATTCGAACTCCGAACCTTCTGGGTCTGAGCCAGACGCCTCTGCCAGTTGGGCTAGAGGGGCATAAGAGAGCTATGTCGGGCTCATCCCGCCTAGGCGCCACGTTAGCCCTAGGGACCCTCGTCAGGGCCTAGTCCCGCGACCAGGAATCGAACCTGACTCGGTAGCGGTTTACAGCCGCGCCGCATCCCAGATGCCTCGGGTTGGACACTCAGGCCGGATTCAAACCGGCGTAAACCTGGGTTGCAACCAGGCACCTAGTCTCTCGGTCACTGAGCGTTAAGGAACTAGACCCTGCTCTTACCGGAGTCAGTGTCGGCTATCCAGGGCCCTAAGACCCGCCTAGTTCCAGCGGAAAGGGAAGGAATCGAACCTTCGAGCCCCTAAGGGCTACGCCGTTAGCAGCGGCGCCGTAGATCCCAGCTACACCAATCCAAGGTAAAGGGTCAACACCGCCAGAGCACCACGTTGGATGACTCAGGAGCTACCTCAGATGCCTCTACGGGAGGATCAACTGTGGCGATGGACCCTGCGGAGAGTGGAGGAGTCGAACCCCTAGGTCAATGCCTACCATCCCGGGTTTCGAAGCCGGTGCCCAGCCTCCCGGGCGGCACAATCCATGCTAAACGGTGAGCGCTTTACCCCTTAAGCTAGTCCCACTGGTACCTAGTGGCCCGGGATTCGAACCCGAATCTCTCACCTACGCCGAAGATACAGGATTCGAACCTGTGCATCCGGTACTTCACACCGGCACTCTTCCAACTGAGTTAATCTTCGTTACTGGCAATCTTTGATATCCCAGGACGCCTAGACTGGGTCTCCCCGACTTGATCAAGGTCGGATCAACAAGCTGACCGGGCAGGATTCGAACCTACATCTAAGGGATTAACAGTCCCTTGCTCTACCGTTGAGCTACTGGCCAATGTGTCACACCATCAGAAAGATCTAAACCAGCGGCATGAGACTGGTCTCAATGTCTCCCCTTGATGTCAAAGGTCATCACCCCAACGGCCGGTTTCTGGTGTCGACTCGCCAGACCTCTTCCAAGTTTGAAGACCCTCGGGGAGCCGGAGGCTCCGGAGAGGAGGAACAGAACCTCAACGGCTCAACCCGAGGATCTGGTGTAAGGATCATGTTCAGGTCCACGCTTATACGTGTACGTGCGCTGGACTCGTGTAACTTGTCCCTACTTATAGAGGGTAATCGCCCCTTTTCCCAGGTCACGTACTTTTAGCTACTGTACGTTACGGGGCCCTAACTTCAGGTACAGGGGATAAGATCCAGGAACCAGGGTTCAAGGTTCTTAGTTCTAGAACCTAGAGAACCCCTTAAGGGGTTCTCTAGATCTTAGGTTTAAGGTTCTTATGCCCTATCCCCTATCCCTTAACCCCTACCCCTACTTATAGAGGGTAATCGCCCCTTTTCCCAGGTCGCGTATCTGGCCATCACCCGTTTGGGGGATACGGCTTGACACTGCCTTCGAGCCCTGGCAGAGTGGCCCTCACACCGCCTACGCAGAGAGGATCAAGGGATGAGCGCGGGTGATAGCTACTTTAGCAAGGCCCTCACGTACAGCAATCGGAAACTACTCTCCGAGTTCCGGGCTGGGACTGCCGATGTGAGTTTTGACACCATCGTCGGGACCGGGCTTTCGGGAACCGTGTACGTTTCTCGGGTGGCCCCGACCGTAGGTTCTAAGTTCGCCATCGTGCGCAAGCCCGATGACCAATCGACACACTCTTGTTATCGGATCGAAGGCTCCGTGGGCCTGGAGTACATCATCGCCGATGACTTCGTGTACTCAGGCCGAACCGTACGCAGAGTGATCGAACGGATGCGGGAAGAATACCCGTGGTCCAAGTTCATGGGGGTGTGGACCTACGAGGCCCAAGTCTTCAAGAGCCGGGCGTACATTCTGGACCGGTGGCGATGGGCTGATGAGGTCATCCATGGGGCTCCGATGTTCGGGCCTCTGACCTACCAGGAAATGTGCTCCAAGACGTACGGGTACCCGGTCCTCTACGCCCCCGAAAACGGATGGACTGCGGCTTGACGACCTGTGTTAGACTGGAAGTAAGACACGAGAGAGGACTTCCGATGACCCTGCCCGCGCCCGAACCGCTCAGGCCGGTTGCCTGGCCTGTGCGAACCATACGTGACGAGAATAAGTACCGGCTCTGGATCTCCGTTGACTCGATCATGGAATTCAGGAATATCGCTGGTCAGGCTGGGTGGCCTGCTCCATTCCTGATCCTCCTGGACCACATCGTTCGGGAGGCTCAGCGTGCTGATCTCCATGGAAAGGACATCGAATGATCAACCTGCGCGTGGCCTGGGTTCTGGCCCACGAGATCCACGGTACGCCGTGGGAGGGGGCATGCCTCAAGAAGGGCTTGGACCCCAGCTCCGCGACCGCAGACGACATCCTAGGGCGTATGCGCGATGACATGTGGGACGCCTCCGGTAAGCGAGTGCTCACGTATGGGGACGATCATGTCTTCGATGAGCTGGAAGCTGAGCCCGTCACCCCGGTCGATGACTCACGCGAATTCGTGACCGAGGTAACAGAGATCGCGGGCTTGACAAAGCAGGAACGACGTGTAGTGTCAGCTATCGTGGACGGATCCCCGATCCCAGACGGCAAAAACTACACGGGTCCCTTGGCTCGCCATCTGAACACCACGCCTAAGGGTGTACGAAACGCCTGGGAGCGGGCCAAGCGCAAGCTTCGTGACAATTGGTCGGCAGAGTAGAGGAGACGAGATGAAAGACGGCACGCTGGTCACGGTCGGGAAGACCGGGACCAAGGTGTACAAAGCGTACAGGACGGATGACACCGGGTGGCGATACCTGTACACCCTGGTTCCGGCCGACGGTATCGGGCGCAAACGGTACCGTGTCCAGGAAACGAAGCTGGCCCCAGCCGTCTCTGCTCAGGTCGAGGTGGCCAACACTTCACGGGGCCAGGTCCGGCGCCCGAAGTCGTTCCGGTCTCGGTACCCTGTGTATTCCGGGTGCACTCGACGCACGTACGTGGGCAAAGACTGGGTGTTCAAGGTGGCCAAGTACCCAGGGGACAACTACAAGAACCGGGTCGAGGCCGCTCGATACGCTGCGCAGACCGGGGTGCCCGAGGACAAGATCGCAGCCACGTTCGGCGCGGACGCGCACCGATCCCTGATCCGATGGCGTGACGTTCCGATCGCGGAGTGCCACTTGCTCCCGGACGGGGTCCTGATGATGGAACGTGTCCGGCCGGTGCACAACCTGAACGCCGAGGAAGGCGCGGACGAACTCACCTGGGCCGAAAAGGGCAACCTGGGGTACCGGAGGCCTGAATGGGCTAGTGCAGTGGATTGCGAGCAGATCGGATACAACCGCCATGGCGAGCTTGTCGCCTTCGACCTGTAAAGAGGGAGACATGGTCTCGTTATCGCTCGTGGTAGCATCCTGGGTTTGGGCTTGGGCGATGATCTACTGGGCTACGGCCTGGACGTACAGCGGAAAGAAGAGCCAGATACGGATCGCAGCACTGTGCGGCGCCACCAGCGTCGCGCTCTCGTGCCTCGCCGTCATGGTTGCATGATCCAAGAACCATCCGAGAACACGAAGGAGGCCCCGGGTGCCGAACTTATGCCCGAAGAACCACGATAAGGACCTCGTGGGCATCACCAAACAGCGACGATGCCGCGAGTGCGAACGGGTGCGCCTCCGTAAACAGGCCCAGAATCGTCGTAGGACGACGAAGACGCGTTTCCGGTACCCGGACCCTCCGAGCCGGGTTAAGCCCGCCACAGACGGTCTGGAGGCCGAGTACGGGCCTGTTCCGGACCTCGTGCCCGACGCCGAGTGGTACGACGCGGTGATCGTGGACCGGGTCCTGGGAAAGCAGCGCCCCGGGCGTCGTCCCTACTTGCTAGAATGGGCCGAGATTTTCAGGCGGCAACCCCGAGCTGGGATCACTGACGAGGAGATCGGCGACTTGATCGGTGTCCGGTTCGATGCCGTCTCTGCGATCAGGAAGGCCTTGGATGAACGACGTACGCTCGTACTCGCAGCTGAATAGCTACACTCGGTGCCCGTACATGTACTACCTGGAACGGGTAGAGATGGTTTGGCAACGACCTGCGGCCTGGCTCCCGATGGGCTCAGCTGTGCATGAGGCGGCCGAAGCCTGGGAGCTGTCCGGCAGGACCATGACCCTTGAGGCCGCGGTTCTGGTGTTCGAGAACGCGTACCAGCGCGAGACGAACAACTACTTGGCCGAGACCCCCAACCCCCGGTTCTGGTTCGCCTCGGGCCCGTACAAGGGCGCCGAAGACATCGCACGGAGATTCAAGCTGGGCCGTGAGCATGTGGCTCGGTACATCGCGTGGTACGAGAAGCACCCCGACGAGGTCCCGATCACCCTGACCGCGGGCCCTGACACCGGTAAGATGCTCGTGGAGTTCCCGTTCGAGATCGAGATCGGTGGGATCCCGGTCCGAGGGTTCATCGACTGGATCGGGTACGACTCGGACGGGGCCCTGATCGTCCGGGACAACAAGACGGGGACGACGCCCGGGGGTCCGGACCAGTTGGCGACCTACGCCCTCGCGGTTCAGGCCTCGGTCGGAGCCGTGGTCAACCGAGGTGATTTCTTCATGACCCGGACCGGGAAGCCCACGTTCCCGTACCAACTAACCCAGGTCGTGAAGACGGAACTGGAGATGGACTACGTGAGGATGGACACCGCCGTCAAGGCGGGGTCGTTCCCCGCCAAGCCCGAGGCCAAGAAGTGCATGTTCTGCTCTGTGAGTGCAAGCTGCAAGTACCGTGTCTAAGGCCTGGGGAACGTGGGGTCCGAACCACGGGCCGAAGGATGCTGCGCGAGTGCCGAGACTGCGGCAAGACCTGGTGGGAGATTCTCGAACAGACAACGGAGGACGTATGAGCAGGCCCAAGTGCCCGATATGCTACAGAGGCTTGATCGATCGGCAGGGCCGGTGGTACTGTACTTGGTGCCAGAAGTATCGACACCCGAGACACTGAGGATGGATCATGAAAGAGCAGATCACGGTTAAGGAACTGCGCGACAAGCTGAACAAGGTGATCGAGAACGGGCACGGGAAGGCCAAGGTCATCATCGAAGGCTGCGATTGTGACGGCCCGTGCATCGATGTCTACGTGACCACGGATCCGCACGAGTACGCAATTCTGGAAAGGGGCTAGTGGTGAGGTTTTACACACCGTGGGAAGAGCTGAAGTACGCCCTGGAAACCGACTACGCGGAGCGTGTTCTTTCAGCCATGCTCGCATTGATGCGGCTCGGGGAAAGCCCCAGGGACATCGAGGAATGGGTGGGCAAGAACGTGTACCCTGATTTTCCAGTGAAGGGGTGATATGTACTCGATTGTTCAGGCCCGAAGGATCCGGGGCGCGGCCGGGGACCCGCTACCGACCGTGTTCCAGACCTTCGAGGAGTACGGGATCATCTTCAGGCGAGGACAGCTGTGCCTGATCTGCGCGGGTCCGGGCACGGGCAAGTCGGCCCTGGCCTTGACTCAGGCTGTCAGGTCCCGAGTTCCGACGCTGTACATGTCGGCGGACTCCGACGCCTTCACCCAGGTGTCGCGCTCGTTCTCGATTCATACCGGGCTACCGATGGGCGAGACCGAGAAGTACGCCCGTGGCGAGCCTGTTTTGGAGTCCACGGTGGAGCAGGCCAAGGGCTTGAACGAGATTCCGATCCGGTTCAACTTCCTGGCCGCGCCCACACTGAAGAACATCGAAAGGAGCATGGAAGCATTCGACGAATTGTACGGAGAGTATCCGGCCCTTACCGTTGTGGATAACATCACCAACGTCCGGAACGGCACTGAGGACAACGCGGAGAATCCGTTCGGCGGCCTGGAGGTCTTCCTGGACTATGCCAACGAAATGGCCCGAGAGACCCAGTCTTGTGTCATCGGACTACACCACGTGAACGGTCCGTACAACGATCAGAACAAACCGATCCCGCTGTCCGGGGTAAAGGGTCAGATCGGGCGTGTGCCCCAGATGATCCTGACGCTGTTCCGGTCCGGGCCCGGGACCGTAGGCGTGTCCCCGGTCAAGCTTCGAGGCGCCAAGTTCGATGCCTCAGGCGAGTGGTACGGGGAGCTTGACTTCGATGGCGGGACCATGACGTTCAAGGATCAGAGCGTGGGCATGCCCTTGGCAATCCCGGGATCGACTGGTACCGTGGACCCGTACGCACGAGACCCACGACGAGAAGAGGAATACTGATGAGCAGGGATTACGACCACAACAGCAGCGATGAGGATCTGTCCAAGGTCTTCGAAGGCAGGAAGATCGTCCACGCGGAGAAGGGTGGCGAATATCCTCGGATGGGCTACTCGGTTCCCGAGGGGCTCCTTGTGCTGGACGATGGCACCAAGCTTTACCTGGCCGGGAACGACGGCGGGTGCGCTTGCTCTGCGGGGTGCTATCCCCTGGCCCACGTTGCGACCGTGGACAACATCATCACCCGAGCCGAGATCTATTCCAGCCCGGACACCGACGACGATGAGCGTGGCGAAGGTGTGTACCGGATCTTCGTGTTCGCGGACGCGGAGAAGATCAACGTTGCCGAGTTCCAGGGTTCGGACGGCAATGGCTACTACGGAACAGGGTTCGAACTGATCGTGGTTCGGCCCGGGGAAGAGGACTGATGAAAGATGAAGTGTACCGCGTGACCGAAGAGGGCACCGATAAACGGTACGGAGGTTGGAACAACGTGACCAAGTTGTTCAACACGCGCAAGGGTGCCCGGGATGCCCTGAGGCTGGAGCAGGGGCTTCACGCGCGGCGGAACGAGTACCGTGACCTTCGGGGCGAGGCGCTGGAACCGATCCCCGAGTTCAAGATCCAGAAGTCGGCGCTTGTCTGGGAGGACGTCGAATGAGCGGCGAATATGTGTACCTGGCCACATCCGCGATCACCGGTGAGCCGATCGGAGCCTTCGTTCGTAAGTACGAACTTGAGAACTGGTGCCGAACTCAGGAGAAGCTGGGGTATCCGAACGGATACTGGCTCGCTCTGTACGGCATTCGAACCTTGGCTTGGGAAGGACGTACCGACCTCCGGGAATTCGAGTACGTGGACGGCCGACTGACCGAGCGTAAGAAGTGACAGCCCGAGTCCTGGGCGGGTGCATCGATTGCCCGCCCGGGTCCCGGCGCCCGACCACGAGGCCGGGACCACGGTGCGCGACCCATCAACGGGAACGTAAGCGAGCCCTGGCCGACAAGAAGCACGGCGAATGGATATTGAAGACGTACGGGATCACGGCCGAGCAGTACTGGTCGCTGTTCCGGTACCAAGGTGGCAAGTGTTTCATCTGCCAGCGTGCCACCGGCAAGCGGCGTCGCCTGTCCGTGGACCACGACCACAAGACAGGTCGAGTCCGGGGCCTGTTGTGCAACCCGTGCAACCGGGACGTGCTTGGGCATCTTCGGGACTCGGTCGCGGCCCTGGAACGGGCCGTTACCTACCTGAAACATCCACCGGCGGATCAGGTGTTGACACCGATCCAGGTTCGTGTAATGTAGCCCACATCAGCACGGACAAGGGAGCGGACATGGCGAAGTTCACCGAAGACCTGTACAACGCTCAGGGCGAGAAGGTTAAGACCGTGGAATGGGTCGAGATCCAGGAATCCACTCCGAGTGTCACGGTGATGCACCCGCCGACCTGGCCGATCGACCCGGAGTACGCCCGTAAGTACGACGCCTGGGTTTCGCACATGACCAAGGTCGGTCTCCCCCGGCGATGAGCCAATCGGGTGACCCGGATTGACAAGGGACCGGGTCACCCGTAGTGTAGTCCTCACAAGCGAAGACGAACCCCAAGACACAGGGAGCAAGACAATGACTTTCAACATCGGCGACGTGGTCCGGGTCGGCAAAGGCAAGGTTCTGTACACGGTGACCTGGACCCCGCAGTCCGTGGGCTACACGGCTGACATGGCGGACGTGGAGGTCCAGTCGCACAACACGGGCAACCTGTCCCGGGTCGCGGAGTCCCGCCTGGTCCTGGTGGAAGCTCACCCGGAGATCGCCGAAGTGATCGAACTTCAGCCCGAGTCCGCGGGCTTGGCCAGTTACCTCGCGGGTCGGGAGCCGCTGTTCTCGGAAGAGGAGCAGGCCAAGATCATGCGCGACGTGGACAAGGCCATGGAGGACGCGGAACTGGAGCCGGTCGTGGAGACCTCGGCCTACGCCAAGGCCGTGCTCTTCGCCCTGAACAAGCTCGGGAAGCACGTTTACGCGGGCACCGTGCGCAAGAACGTCAAGGCCAAGCGTCGCGGTCTCAACGCCCGCCAGAAGGCTAGCCGCAAGGCGAACCGGTGAGATTGGCCCCGTGGTTGGTCCTGGGTGCGCTGATCGTGTACCGGCGCACCTGGGGCGCGTGTGACTGTGACGCGCTACGGCGTCGCCTGGTGTCAGCTCAGCGTGAAGTTCACGGCTACCAGGCAGAGAACCTGGAATTGATCCGAACGATGGAAGGAAAGAAATGAACGACACCAGCGATAAGTTCAACCGGTCCGTGGCCCTGGACAAGGCGATGGAATTCTACAAGGATCAGCGTGTGCACCGTGACACCCTGATTGAGACCGCCGAACTGTTCCGGGTCTTCCTCTCGGGTGAAGGCACCAAGCCTGAGCCTTTCGAGACACGGGACACGCGCCCCGTATTCAAACTTCCGACTGCCAATGATGGCTACGTCTACTTCCGACTTCTTGGTTTCGATGTCCTGTACCGGAGCCCGCACGCGATTGGCTCTCGTGTGGAAGCTACGGAACGGATCAACAGCCGGAGCCAGACATCCTGGCATCTTGCCACCGGCAGCCTGGCCACCAGGCAGGGTTTGTGGGACAACCCCGAGTACTCCATGATCAACGCGAAAACGGCGGCCGTTATCTTGGAGAAGAACATCAAGGGATATCGGTTCGAATGACCGATCCGGTACGGGAGCCCTCGGGCAACGTGGAGGGGGCTCCCACCCTGGTGTACGAAATGTGGTCGTGGCACCCCGAGCTTGGATGGCTGTTCGTCAGGTATGCTACACTGTCGTTGCGGCAGGTACTCAACTACCAGTCGTTCGGGTACCATGTCGAGAGGAGCAAGGCCGGTGATCGTAGCGGTACTCTGCCACTTTTTCCCCGGCTGGGATCCACCTCCGAGGATCCAGGAGACCGGCTGGACTAGGTGCCTCTGCCCGAACCCGAACCACCCGGAGGCGCGGCCGTCCGCCGCGATCTCCTTGGAGCTGGACTCGGTCAAGTGCCAAGCGTGCGACTTCAAGGGCGACGCAATCAAGATCGTGATGCGAGAAAGAAAGGTGGGGTACCGTGAAGCTGTCCGCTACGCTGAAGACCTCGCTTCAGCAAGCGGTGACCAAGTACCACGCCGCGCTCCCCGGAAGCGTAGCCGCCCGGTATTTGGAGGAGGATCGGGGACTGCCCCTGGACCTGATCGAGAACTTCCGCCTTGGCTTCGTGAGTGAGCCCCAGGTCGGGCATGAGATGTTCCGGGGCCGACTCGCGATCCCGTACATCCGGAAGTCGGTAGAGGGAAACTGGTCCGTGATCGGGATCAAGTACCGGGTCATCCCCGGGGTCCAGTGCTTCAGGGACGACGAGAAGTACCTGAACGCAGCAGGCACCAAGCATCGGCTCTACAACACGCTGGACGCGATCAAGAACGATGACGAGATCTCGATTGCCGAAGGCGAGATCGATGCCCTGACCGCGAGCGTGTACGGGATCCCGTGCGTAGGTGCCCCCGGAGTGACCTCGTGGAAAGATCACTTCACGGAGATTTTCATGGGGTACGAGACCGTGTACGCGCTCTGCGATGGCGACACCGCGGGCACGGAGTTCGGCGAGTTTCTGGCCGGTAAGATTCCGAACACGAGGATCATCCCGATGGACCGTGGCGAAGATGTGAACTCGACCGTACATCAGTACGGCGTAGATAAAATCCTGGAAAGGATGGGAAAGTCGAAGTGAGTGACAAATTCTACAAGTCAACCGACGAATTCACGGACCTTTTCGGAGGTCGTCCGATCTACTTCAAGGTTGATTCGGAAGGGCAGATCTTCGGTCGGACCCACGATGGCCAGTGGCTGAACATGACCGGGCCGCACCCGATCACCCAGTACAAGGATGAGCAAGATCTCATCAAGTGTTACAGCCATGACGGCTGTGTCATCACCGAAGTCCAGGAAACGGAGATCCCGGCATGAGTTTCAAACCCGCACACCTGGTGGCTCTGATCGGGGCTGCTCTGTTCGTCGGTACCACGGTCAGCGCGTGTACCTCGGCGGCGGACCAGGCCAACGAGAACCTGTCGAAGGCGGCCGAGAACTTCGAGGTCCCGCGCCGGATCGTCGGCATCAACGGGATCACGGACAAGGTTCTGTTCAGCGTCGAGGGGTTCTGCTCGATCGAGAACGATGGCCGAAAGCTGGACGTGATCTGCAAGGTGGACAAGGCCGGGACCATTGAGCGCACGACCCTGGGCCTGAGCGACAACGTCACGTACGTTTCGACCCAGCTCAACGGCGTCAAGGTCGACATGTTCCGGCCCCGGATCATCTTCCGCCCGGAGACGATCATCCCGAACTTCGAACTCAGCACGAGCAACTGAAAGGTACTCAGATGAGTGACAGCGGCTCGAACAACAACAACGGCATCGGTCTGGCCGGATCCACGTTCATCGTGTTCTTGATCCTCAAGTTGACCCACAACATCGATTGGTCCTGGTGGTGGATCACGTCCCCGCTCTGGATTCCGGCGGCTCTGGTCTTCGTGATCGTCTTGGTGGCGGGCATCGTCGCCGGAGTCAAGGAGGCACGGCAGGAAGCCCGGATCAAGGAGGCCCGAGCGAAGCGACTCCGGAACCTGTGATGGAACCCTGGACCTTCGATGTTGCGGTGACTACCCATGAGCTTCTGAAGCTGGGCGAGAACTGCGCGATCTGGGTCCGGGTCACGGTGCTGGGAGAGGGGTACTTGGATGCCTCTCTCCTGGCCTGTCAGATGGCCGGTTGCGTGGGGTACGTTACCGGGGTCTACTACGTGGAGTGAGTACCTACATGTACACTCGAACCCAGGAAGGGCACCGCGAGTGAATGTCTCAATTTCAGAGGCCGAAGACATGGCCCGGCTATCGTGGAGTCAGTCCCGTATTGAGGACGACGTGGTGTACGGAGACTCGTATACGTATTGGGACGGCACCACGGCTGAACGGCTTCGATCGGGGGTGGACGGTCCTCACGCTGGTCTTGCCGATCGGCTTTGCAACCTCAACGGAAGGCGCTTCGAATGAATGCTCCCCGAATTCTGGCGTGGGATATCGAAACAAGTCCGCACGCGGGGTACGTCTGGGGTCTCTGGAACCAGAACATCGGCCTTTCCCAGATCATCAAGCCCGGAGGCATGATCTCGTTCTCGGCACGCTGGGTGGATGAGCCCAAGTCGTCCACGGTGTTCGAGCACGTAACCGGGACCTCAGAGACTGAGCTTACTCAGTCCCGAGTGTTGATGCTCGATAAGTTGTACTCGCTTCTCGACGAAGCGGACGGTCTTGTTTCCTGGAACGGGAAGAACTTCGACACCCGGAAAGCTAACGCCGAGTTCATCAAGCTGGGACGGGCCCCGTACTCAGAGGCCAAGGAAATCGACTTGATGCGCGCCGTCAAGAAGGTGGCCAGCTTCCCGAGCAACAAGCTGGAATTCATTGCCCAGATCCTCCTTGGCAAGGGCAAGGTCCAGCACGAAGGATTCGCGCTCTGGATCAAGTGCATGGCCGATGACCCGAAGGCCTGGGCCCGGATGGGCCGGTACAACCGGCAGGACGTAGATCTTCTGATCGAGCTGTACGAGTACCTTCTGCCGTGGATCGACACGGTTCCGAACCGGAACCTGTTCGATGGCTACGACGGATGTCCGAAGTGCGGTTCTGAGCACATCCAGCGTCGCGGGTATCGGATCACGAAGATGGCCAAGTACGCCCGGTACCAGTGCCAGGACTGCGGTTCCTGGTCTTCGGTAGGAAAGGCAGAAGAAAGGGTGGACATCCGATGACGGAACCGGAAGCACTGGAACGAATCTCCGAGATCGGGCAGGCGTTCGCGAACGATGTCAACGACGGAGATGGTCCGGTTGCCTATGAGGGGTTCGTGGTCACCAAGGAGCCGGAAACCGGGAAGTACATTCTCCAGTACAACGCTACCCTGGACAACGGAACCGAGCTTGCATTCTCGTGGTACTTGGAGGAATCGTGATGGAACCGGTCCACTGGATCAAGCACAAGTACACCATCGGCAAAACATGGGGCCAGAAGTCCAGTTCCAACGACAACAACCGAAAGCGGCTCAAGCGCAAGGTCTCTGAAGCGATGAAGGTGGCGATCAAGAAGAGCCAACCGCACATGGTACGGGTCGTGTCCCCGACTGGCAAGGCTCGGATGGTGCAAGGATGAGCAGCGCAACCCGAGCCTATGTTAAGGGCGATGACCCGATGTACCGGGCCGTAACCGAGTATCGTTGGACGGACCGAGAAGGTAAGCTCCATTGGGAGACCCGGTACGCGGGCCCGTACTCCACGGTGGGAGCCGCGAAGCGGTCCCGGGGGCCCGGAGGCTACGTAGAGGTCTGCTACCCCGAGTGGGAACGGCTGGAAGAATGATGACAGAGGAGGTCCGGTTGTTCACCAAGTATGGCCCCGAGATCCGCGAAGCAGCGGAACGGGTACATGCTGACTGGCCCTCAGTAGCAGAGGCCGATGACCTTGCCCGAGATCTGGCGCTCAAGCTGTTCGACGATGAACGGTTCACGGCCCTGGACACGATGCCCGAGTACCGGCGCAAAAAGTACCTCGTTGATCAGGCTCGGGCTCTCGTGGCCTCTGAGGTGGCCGACTTCGAATTCGCCACCGGAAACAGCCTATACTCTGTAGGCGAGGTTCGATACCTCCTCAAGTCCGGGGCTCTGATCAATAGCCGGACCAAGATCACCGGTAACTTGCCCGATCTCGACGAGGGGTGCCGCTATCTGGCTCGGGTTCTGCCGGTGTATTCCAGGCTGATCTACGCGGAGTTCGTGTACGGGAACACGGCACCGGTTGACCGAGACGTGATCGAGGCCGCGGTTCGAGCGCTGACCGACTGCATGAACAACATCAACCAGGGAAGGAAGGTCCATGTCTGAGTTCATCTCGAACGAAGATCTGGAGAGGCAGTTCAACGAGACGCTGGCGCCGGTCCAGGAAGCAGGGCGACTCATCATCACAGGCCTGAACTTGGTGACCGGCGATGCCGACACGGACGTGTTCACGGTCACGGATGTGGCCACGCCCACGACGGCCAAGTCCGTGCTCTTACTGGTCCAGGCAGGGACCGGTGAGCAGTACAAGATGGTGATTGAGAACCTCGAACCGGAAGAGGAGAACCACGATGGCGAGTGACCCGTTCGCTACTGAAGGCCAGATCCAGGACACGCCCCAGGGCCCGTTCGTGACCTTCAGCCTCAAGCCGTCCGGCTCGTACGACGCGAGCATGGTCCAGGTTCGGGGCACGATCCCCGAGCTGGGTAGTCTGCTCAAGGTCGATACGGCCCAGGAACAGACTCCGCTCTGGACCCTGATCCTCCGGTGGAATGACCTTGCACGTGCGGTCCAGGCCGATGAGGCCAAGAAGCAGGCTTCGGCGGGAAAAGCGTAAGCCCTGCGGGTCGACCCCAGGGCGCAACCGAACCCCCGGACTGGTTCCCGCAACCGGCTCCGGTCTGCCGACACGGGACCAAGGTGTTCCGGTCCAAGGTGAGCGACAACGGGAACCTCTGGTACGCGTGGGCGTGCCCAGGCCCGTACAACGGGGATTCGTGCACCAAGGCTGAGGGTGCGTACGAGTTCCACAACCCGCCGGGCAAGGGCGCGGAAGCGCCCGAGTGGACAATCGTCAAGTAGAAAGAGGTAGAACATGGGTGCATGGGATAACGCTCCGGAGCCGGAAGGCCCCGAGTTCAATTTCGTCTCGCTCTCGAACGAGGGTGACGAGTTCGTCGGCAGGGTGGAATCCGTGGAGCTGATCACGATTCCGAAGGGCACGCTTCCGCAGCAGCCTGCGGATCTCCACGACATTCCCCGGCTGATGTACACGGGCACCGATGGCCAGACGTACGAGTTCAAGTACACCACGGCGGTGTTCCGAAACGGGATCCTCAGGCTCAAGCCGGAACCGGGCACGTGGGTGTACCACCGCCGCGGGGCCAAGAACCCGAAGGGGTACGTCGAGGGCATCATTCGTGAGGCCCGGACCGAGGAGACCCAGCCGGGCGCACGTACCTCGTACTCGGTTCCGGCCGAGAAGGTCGGCGCTCGAACCGCGCCTCCGGCTCAGGAGAAGTCGTTCAACGCGGAGCCCGCGGGCGACGACGCTCCTCCGTTCTGATCCACAGGCCCCGGGCTCTCACACGAGGGTCCGGGGCCCTTCCCCCTGGAGGAACCATGAGCATGACACAGCGGGTTGTGGATGAGCTTCGCGAATTGGCCCAGGATATCGCGCTAGAATCACGGCGCACTCGAAAGCCAGAGCGACGTGACCAGTTCACACGCTGGGCTAACCGGATCTTTGAGGCTGCGGATGATCTGGGTGATGACTGATGAAGCTGATCGAAGAGCGGGTAGCCGGAGAGCCAGTCAAGATCTGGGTTGTGGAACGGCCCGAAGACCTTGAGGCGTTTCGGGACTTCATCCGCGCTAACCTGCGCGGGCTAGCGTTCGACACCGAGACCACAGGCCTGGACATCTACTCCGTGGACTACAAGCTCCGGCTTGCCCAATTCGGGACCCGGGACACCGCGTACGTGATCCCGGTCGAGCTGTTCGGGGCGTTCGAGGTCATCCGCGCCTTGAAGGCGCTCCGAGTATTGATCATCCAGAACGCAGCGTTCGACCTTCAGGTAGTCCAGCGCTGCCTTGGCGTGCCGATGGAAGAGCTCTGGCCCAAGGTTAAGGACTTGAAGATCTATGCGCACCTGGTGGACTCCAGGGGCAGGGAAGAGGGTGGCACGGGCACGTCGTTGGAAGACATCACGCGCGCGTACATCGACTCGGAGATCGCGGACCGGGTCAAGGGTTCGATGGTCGAGATCGCCAAGTCCCTGAAGACGACCAAGGCTAAGGTCTGGAAGGCCGTGCCCCTGGATCACCACGGGTATAACCTGTACGCGGGCATGGACCCGATCCTGAACGTCCGAGGCATGGAGGCCCTGGAACCGCGGGTGCCGGTCGTATCACGCCCGCTGGTCTCGTTCGAGCATGAGCTAGCCGAGATCCTCTCGTATTACGAACGCGGGGGCTTCCTCCTGGACGAGGAGTACACGCTCAATCTTCGTGGCGAGCTGATCGAACGCGAGGAACAGGCGCTAGCTCATGTGTCCGGGTACGGGCTGGAAAACGTCAACAGCACGGATCAAGTTGCCGACGCATTCGAGGCTCTAGGCGTTAGGATCAAGGGCCGAACCCCTAGTGGTAAGCGCCAAGTCGATAAACACTTCCTTGAAGAACAGCTCAAGGGAACCGGAATTGAAGCCGAACTGGCGCGCCTTATCATCGAGGCCAAGAAGGCGCGCAAATGGCGCACCACGTGGGTTGAGTCGTTCCTGGACGGGATGGATGCCAATGGCCGGTGCCATGCCTCTATCAACCCTCTGAGGGCCAGGACGGCCCGCATGTCCATCACGGGGATTCCGGCTCAGACGCTGCCCTCGGGCGACTGGATGATCCGCCGGTGCTTCATCGCCGACCCAGGGCACCGGATCGTGTCCGTGGACTACCAGGCCCAGGAGCTTCGGATCTTGGCCGCTCTCAGTGGCGATGCAACCATGATCCAGGCGTTTAGGGACGGGGCCGACCTCCACCTCATGACTGCGCAGGCAGCCTGGGGGGACTGGGTCACAGCGTTGGACCCTCAGCGCAAGTACGCCAAGGTCGTGAACTTCGGCCGGGTGTACGGCGGCGGAGCTAAGACTGTGTCCGAGCAGACCGGCCTGAGTTTCCGGGAAGCTAAGCGTGTGGTTGAGGCGTTCGACCTCAGGTACCCGGGCGTCAAGAAGCTCTCGGATCAGCTCGCACGCGAAGCCCGGGAGAACGGGTACATCGTTACGCCTTCGGGCCGCGTGATGTACGTGGACCGCGACCGCGCGTACGCGGCTATGAACTACAAGATCCAGGGCACTGGACGCGACGTCACGGCCCGTGGTATCGTGAAGTTGCACAAGGCGGGGTTCACCCCGTACATGCGGCTCCCGATCCATGACGAGACCCTGAGCAGTCTCCCGGCTGGACAGGCTGAGTGGGGAGGTGCTAGGATCGCGGAGCTGATGTCAGAGACGATGGGCCCCGTGTTCATCGGCACAGATGCAGAAGTGGGTGCCCGGTCCTGGGGCTCACTCTACGGAGCGGAGGTATGATGTCGACGATGGCCAAGCAATTCCGTCGTGAATACACGGACGGGGACGGAGACACCCTCGTCGTGAGCGGGTGGCCTGTGGTTCCGGGCATCGTGTTCGAGACCCGGCGCAAGGGCGAGAGGCACGGGGACCCGGTCGAACTCTCGGACACGGAAGCCCGAGAGTTGGCCTTGTTCATCCTGGATCGCACCAAGTGAGCATGCACCGAGAATACGTCGATGGCGGGAACCGGGTCAAGTTCACCCGGTCCGCCGTTGACGGCCATATCACGGTTCGAACCTGGGATGTTGACCGACAGGCCTGGACTGGATACACTGTGATGGGACCCGCCGAAGTGCGAGACTTCGCCTGGTGGGCAGTCTACGGAGAGGACAGGGAATGAACAAATTCAAGATCGGTGACCGGGTTGTGTACATCGGGGACACACGCGCCATTGGGCGGAAAGGGGTTGTCACGGGCCTTCTGGGCGATGCGCAGGTGAATGTGGACTGGGACACGGGAGAGGCCTCGTACACCACACCCCTGGTTCACAACCTCCGCCTGATCCGCGCCGCCACGGTTCGAGCCCGGGTCCTGGACGAGGCCAAGCGGATCACGTCCACGGACCGGAACACCTCGTACGGGGAGCCGGAAGACAACTTCCAGCGCATCGCGGACTACTGGAACGTCTGGCTTCAGGACAAGCTCAGGGAGGACGTGAAGCTGGGTCCCGGTGACACGGCCGCGCTCATGATCCTGGTCAAGATGGCCCGGGAAATGAACGCCCCGAACGAAGACAACAAGGTCGATCTGGCCGGGTATGCGGCGTGCTGGGCGGAGGTCGACCCCAAGTGAGAACGTTCGGTCCCAAGCGTGGGGCTACGAAGTTCGGCATCAACGTCAAATTCACGGACGGGAAATGGCGTAAGTTCTGGTACGGCCAGAACCGTGACCTGCGGGACCGGAGGCACAACCAGTATCACAGCCGTCACGATGTGCTTGTGGTGCAGGACATCCAGGAATAAGCCTCTCCCACCGTGAACTAAGTTACCGTGCCTAGTCAACCCCTGTCAAGTGGCGTGAGTCACAGGCTCAGGGGTTGACTTTGGCATGCCCCCAGGATAGTCTTCTTATATCAACAAGGGACAAGCCCCGGAGGACGAAATGAACAAGATCTACACGGTCGTTTACACCCTGGACGAACTGCCCCAGCGATACCAGTGCCAGACCTCCGTGATCCCGGGTTATTCCACCGTTGCTGACATCCCCAAGATCATTGCCGTCCGTGTGTGGGGTAACGCGGAGAAAGCGGACCGTATCGAGATCGAATCGATCGTCAAGAACTGAGGTTCACCCGGATGGGGGTACCGATCCCGGGCCCCATCCGGTAATCTTCTTGTATCAGCAGCGGAGAGAGGAACCGAGATGGCAAAGACTCAGGCACAGAAGACCGCAGACGCCCTCCGCAAGCTCCACGCTTGCAAGAGCGCTGGTGAGGCCCTCACGTTCCTGAACAAGCTCAAGAAGTCGGACCCGACCACGTGGGCCGAGGTTCGCAAGGGCCGATGAAACTCCCCCCGGGTCAGGGGTTTACCGCCTCTGGCTCGGGGTGTAGTCTCTAGATACTGGGAGGTGAGAATGGCTAAGACCCCGAATAGCAAGGATCCAGAGCGGAACGGCGGCCAGTACATCATCACTTGGACGGATTACGAGGGCAAGACTCGGTCGGCCCGCAGGCCAACTAAGGGCCAGGCCCAGGCGCTTTGGCGCCAACTCCGGGACAAAGGTATCAAAGCCAAAATGCAACGCTGGTAAGGGGGAATGGTGGCAAGCGTGGACAAGCCCCGGTACGGGGTCAAGGTCAAGTACGTGAACGGTGCCGTGGCTACGTTCTGGCGGAGAAACGAGTTCGAGCGGGACCGCCTACACACGGAACTGAACCGCGATCCCAAGGTCAAGACTGCGAAGAGGGTGGGCCGGTGATGGTGCGTTTCAAGAACAAACCCACGCACGGAGTTCGCTGCTTCCTGATCGGGGGCGGCAGCGTGCTGATCAAGTGCATCAACGCCGAGGTCCAGGAACGGGTGTACCAGGCGGAGAAAAAGAAGGTTGGTACGAAGTACAAGTACATCAAGAAGGTGGGGATCTGATGTTCGGCGGCGGCAAGGAAACGGAATGGGGATACCGGACCGGGGGGCGGGAAGTTTGGCGAGGCTCCAAGGCCCAGGCTGAGGCGGACGTGAAGCGGATCAACAAGCGCAAGCCTGGCACCGCGAAGTTGATCCAGCGCCAGGTTCCGAAGGCGGCAAAGACCAAGGTCGGATCAAAGATCCAAGACAAGAGGGATGGTCGTTGTACCGGGGGCAAGTGCAAGGGCCCGTACACCTGCCGGAAGCACATGAAGCAGATCAGCGGCTCCGAGTTCGAGCTGTACGATCAAGCCGGTAGGAACAAGAACACCACCCGATGGGACGAATAGCAGGGGTTGCGCGGGCCTTCGGGCCCGTGCTATCCTGGTTCTACCAACGAGGAGAGGAGCCAGAATGACGATCCAGGATCTGCCCACCGAGAACCTCCGGAGTTTGCTCCGGGGCTTGGAGATCCAGAACCGACGTCAGCCTACCCGTGTCACGATGGCCAAGATCCAGGCTGTCAGGGCCGAGCTGAAGCGGCGCAAGTGATGGGCACTCGGATCACGGGGGGTAAAGACCCTCGCAAGAAGGTTCCCAATCCCCGCGCCGCGTGGGAGAAGTACCCCACCGAAGTAGAGGTGGGGTGCCTGAGCTTCGATCACCGAGACGTGGTGATGTTCAAAATCCCCCGGGGCAGAAAGTCTGCCCAGTGCCCTGTCTGTGGACGACGAGCCGGAAGGAAGTAACATGGCCGGAGTGAGCAAGCGGGACAAAGATCACGAGTATGGTCTCAAGTACTCGGTACGCCTGGCCGGTGGTGTGGTACGGACCACGAAGTGGTTCGCGACCAGCACCGAGCGTTCGGCTGCCATGAACGAGATCAAGACTCGCACGTCGGGGAACCTGATCTCGATCCGCCGGATGGGCAAGTAGGAGTTGCGCCTAGAGCCTGGTTCGTGCTAGGCTCTAGGCACACTCAGAGAGGAGCCGAGATGGCGGGTCGATGGTTCGGGAAGTTCGAGCGGGTCATGAAGAAGTGCAAGACCTGCAACGGCAAGGGTAAGCTGACCGGGAAGATGGTCGAGGGAACCGGGCGGAAGTCGATCAAGTGCCCGTGGTGTAAGGGCAGGGGATTCGTCTTCGCACCCCCGAAGAAGTAGAGGAGATCACATGGCGCAAATGCCCAGCTTCAAGGGCCACAAGTTGAAGATCGGGAAGCCTGGCAGGGACGGTTCCATGACGGGGAAGTGTTCGTGCGGGGGCTGGATCGGGACCGGGAAGACCCGGGACGAGGTTCAGAACAAGTGGAACAAGAACCACGTCAACAAGTTCGATAGCTGGAAGTAGCCGGGACGGCCCCTTCGGGGGCCTCCCACCCAGGAAGGAAGATATGGCAAGATACAAGTCTAATGACTGGGTAGCTCCGGGGACCCGGGTCCGTGTGCGAAATACCAGTACCGCGTACTATGTAGGGCGAGAGGGTACCGTGGTCCGGGCCCCGGCAGGGAAGTCCGGATGGGCCAATAGCCGATACAACACCCGCATGACCTATGTCAAGCTCGACACCGTGAGTAGCCCCCTCGGCCCTTACGGATTCTTTACCGACAATCTGGAAGGAATCGAAGAAATGTCGTACGTCAAGAACCTGGTTGGCCCGAAGCCCGAGCCGGTCCAGGAGCCCAAGTTCCCCACCCCGTGGACCTCGGATGGTTCGAACGTCCTCGACGCAAACCGTAAGGTCGTCCTGAAGGTTCGTACCGGTGGGTACATCCAGAGCGAGTACGTCAAGGATTTGCCGATGGCCGAGCGGTACGAACTCGCCAAGGTCATCGCTGCTGCTGTGACCCAGTTCTACGCCAAGACGGTCGAGGACTCGAAGAGCCCTTTCTGAGGAAGCCGGTGCGCAAGCCCGACCCTGTGTTCCTGGAGATTCGTTCCGCAATCGAACGGAGCATAGCTCGGGCCCGCGCAGACGGCACCTGGGCCCTGTAATAGGAGAAAGCCCCCGGACCAATCCCAAAAGGGAAAGGCCCGGGGGCTTATCTTCGTGTCAGACGTCGGTGTTCTTGGAGGCCTTGACTGCTGCGATCAGTTCATCGAGCTGGGCCTGAAGACCCAGAAGCGACCCGGTCTGCTGCTTCGTGTCGTCGACCAGGTTACGGCCGTCCGGGTACCTGTACCAGAAGAACTCCTCCAGTGCCTCGACGAACGCTGCCTTTACCTCTGCCTGGGTTGCCATCTTCAGCCAATCTGCCGGGGGGTTAAGAACCGTGGCCACTCGACCACGGAATTCGTTCATATCGAAGTTGGGATCGGGCTTGCGCCCGACCGGGGCGCACACTTCCTTGTGGCCCAGGACTCGGGACACCGAGAGCCCGAACGCGCGGCACAACGCTGCGCACAGGCGCGCATAAGCGTCAAGCTGAACCTCGGGCCACGGATCCTTGCCTGTAGCTTCGGCCTCGATACCGATCGAGTGCGCGTTCGACTGCCAAGGCTGAAGGGTGGCGCCGGTGTGCCAGCACTGTCCCGCGGCCACCACGTACACCACGCCCGAGCGTGAGAGCACGAAATGAGCCAGAGGACCGGCCAGGTCTGAGCGCCCGTTCTGGACCACCTGAAGCGAAGGCGCATCACCGGTCGCGGGCCCTGCGGTGTGGTGGCACGTCACGGTCTGTACATCGGTCATAGCGCCGTGGCCCCGGGTCTTCCACCCGGCCTGTTCAACCACGATCAGACCCGCGCCCCTAGCCACATCGGCCAGGTTGGTGAGGTACGGCATTTAGATTCCTCCTCCGGGCCCGCACCCGGTCATAGAGATCGGGAAAGTCGAGCCGTCCGATAGGGTGATGGTCCCTGTGCACGAGGCCATGTCCAGGTGAACGTCCGTGATCCGGGGCGCATCTTCACCCTTGGGGCCTTGCTGCCCGGGCCCACCTGCGGGACCTGTGTCCCCCTGCTCGCCCTTAGAGCCCTGAGAGCCCTGAGAGCCGTCCAGGCCGTTCAAACCCGGGGCTCCGGTATCTCCTGTGTCGCCCTTAAGTCCGGGCTGTCCTGGGCTACCTGAGGCCCCGGGATCGCCCTTCTCTCCGCGCAGACCCTGGTCACCTCGGGGACCGGTACCAGGCTGCTGAGGCTGGGAGTCCAGGTTGGCTGCCTTGGCGCACAGTTCTCGGTGCTTGTCGTAGAATTCGAGACCCTTGGCACATTCGGCCTGAAGTGCCGCAGCGAGGTCCTGGCCCTGCCCGGCCTGCTGCTGGGCGGACTCCTTGGCTCGAAGGTTGTACCAAGTACCAATACCGATGTACAGAACAACCACGATCAGAATCCCGAACGTAATTCGAGCCAGCAAGGAACTGGTCCTGACCAACTGGGGATCCAGATCTGGATTAGCCCTCTTCCGCACCTGAACCTCCCCGTACCAACTTCTCCATTGCCAAACGGTGCGCCGCCTCTTCGGCGGCACGACGAGCGATACGCTCAGCGTTCATCTCTTCCCGCAGATTACGAATCTCTTCCTTGAGACCCGAAATCTCGTCCCGTAGTTCCCTGAGTTCACGGGCCCGGTTAACGCGCAACTCTTCCATCTCATCGTCATGGATCTTGTTGATTCGTGCGATCTCCTCGCGATAGCCGCGAGTGGTCTGACGATTAAGAACCCACATGATAAGCAGAATGATAAGCGCGATACCGATAGGTCCGAGTTGACCGAGAGCGCCAATCCAATCAGGCATTAGGCACTCCTAGTCTGTTACAGTCCTACGTCCTCTACCAGGAGGCACCAGTTCGAATCCGCGTCGCCGTAGATACCGCCCGTGGCGGACAGCATCCGCGCCGTGAACGAGGCCGCGTACGTGCCCGAGGACGGGGCAACCCACGATCCGACCAGGGTTCCGTCCTCGACCAAGAACAGCGCGTCTCGCGCACAGTTGGGCGTCTTACCGCGAACCACGGTTCCACCTGTAGCCGTAGGCGTGGACCCGGCAATGACACGGATCTTCTGGTACATCGTGTCCGCCATCGGGGCTCCGCCCGAGGCCTGGTAGTACACGAAGTCCGAAGTAAACTTGTACCTGCGTCCAGCAACCGCGGTGAACGTGCACGAAAAGATCACGGTCTCCGTGGTCGTGACTCCGACGTTCGAGTTGCCGGTTACCTCCCCGACCTTGCCCCTGGCGATAGGGGACGTGGTAGCGATCAGGGCTGCGTCGTTCGTGATGAACTTGGCCTCGATAGCTGTGGCCAGAGACTGCATCTGGGTGTGCCCGGCCGGAGTATCCGACGCGGTCGGATACGGGAACCCGTACGTGGGCGTAGTTCCTGACATGAACGACTCCGATCAGAAAGGGATGGCCATAAGCCACGGGTCAGACACCGTGGATGTGGGAGTCCCGGCTCCGGCCGCACCCGCGGGAATGGTCAGCTTGTACTTGATGGAAACGGTCTGAACACCCGGGACCAGCGCGTTATTCGCGGCTACGGCATTAGCCCCCGCTACCTGGGTTAGAAAAGACTTGAACGCGGGCACCCGGATATTGTTCGAGACGCTGATCTGGTTTCCGGTCATGTACGACTGCCCCAGGAAGAACCCAGGTGTAGCTAGCTGGTTCTGACCGCCGGGGCTTGAAACCACGAGCGAGCCCTCAACCTCGGTGCCCCACATCCGGATGTGCGACGCGCCCCACATGAACAGGCATCGCTGGAACTGGCCCAGGGTTACCGTGAACGAGGGACTCACCGAGGCTCCGGCGTCAAGGTCCCGCCACGTACCCGTGGTCCCGCTGAACGTGCCCCCGTTCCCGTCCGCCTGCTTAGGCGGTGTCGAACCCACGGCTCCCGGCGTCTGAACGGGACCTAGGATAAAGTACTGGGTCTGCTTACGAACCACGAGTACCGTCTGCCCGGCATGGTATTCGGTTCCCAGGGACGGGGTCAAAGCCTTCAGGTTCGTCAACGTAGCATTGTTGATACGGACCGAGTTCAAACCCGTAGAACTGTCCCACGAAAGGATAAGCCCGAGATGCCAACCTGAATCGTCAGAACCCTGGGGGCCCATTACCCCGGCCGTGATCAGGTCTGCAATTTCAGCGGCGGTTGCCATTCCTACTCCTCAGTACAGATACTGCTTACGGGTCCGGATTTCCATTTCGTCATCCACGGACATCGAATACTTGATCGTGTCGATGATGTGAACCTCGGTGTACCCCTCGCTGTACGTCACCGAAATGATGTCCCACGCTTCCAGGGCGGGGTTAGGAACCAGGCCCAGGGCAACCGAGTACGGGAACCCGTGCGTAGCGTCCAGAAGGTTCTGAGCCGCGGAACCGCACTGTGCGTCCGTGGTCAGGAACGACGAGGAAAAGAACTTGGGCACCTTCCCGAACACGCCACCGTAAAACGTGGGCGAGGCCGGATCATTATCGAAGGCGATACCGTAGACCGGAACCTGATCTCCGACCGGCTCACCCGTAGCTACAACGGCGTTATAGACGCCGTCCCTGGAAATGGTTCGAGCCGCACGGACCAGGACACCATTGGCCCCGGCGTTGATGTTGAACACCGGGGTTCCCGTGGTGGTGGGCGGTGTCTTCACCACGAATCGGCCTGCATAGTCGAAGTAGCAAATCTTACCGTACGCGCGGACCAATTCCTGAATGAACGCCAGACGGTCCTGATCCACGAAGTGATCAGACCCGAGCAGGGTCGCGGCGGCTGAACCACCAGGCCAACCCGTGGAATCGTACACCGTGGTCACACCTGGCATAACATCCGTGATCAGGAAGTCGAGCACAGACGCGACCGAGGCTGAACTTCCGAACTGAAGCGGGCTGGGAACCCGGCCGTCCCTGAGGTTGGCCATTCGGTCCTCACCCGAGATTCGGATGGCAGAACCGCTAAACTTCTTGGAGCGAATCACTACATCTTCGACCGAGTTAACGCGGAAGTACCCCAGTCCTACGTATTCGGTTGTCCCGTTCGCGTACTGAACTCCGCGCTCAAGGTAGATCTCGTGCGCGTACGCGTTGACGTTCTCGAACGGCTCGGCCAGGACCAAGTCCATCGTGCCATTGATGTCCGAATTTACATCCACGGTCACGTCCCCAGAAATAACCTGGAGAGGGAGTCCGGCCGTGCTGGGGTCTACCCCGACAACCCAGGGGTAGACCAGCCTGGCACGGAATACCGCCTTGTGTGGGCCCCGAACCGTGTTCAGGAAAGAATCAGTTACGGGGCGCACAGCAACTCCTTACGGAACGATAATCACGGACGAGGAGATCTTGTCCACCAGGTTCGACCACGACGTATTCTGAGGATCGGCCAGAACCGCGGTCCACGAAGCGTAGTTCGAGGTAACGTCGTTCCAGATGTACGTGGATCCGTAAACCGCCGGAGCAGGCTGCGAAACCTCGCGTGCCGAAACCGTAACCGACCACGAGGACATAGGAGCATCCAGCGTTCGCTTCAGGGACAAGGCCGTGAAGTAGAACGTATCGATATCGGCGTTCGGGTCCGCGACCAGAAGATACATAGGATCCCCAAGCGCGATTCGCGCAGCGAGTTCCTTAGCGGCCTGCTTATCCGGAGCATCGATCGTGAATTCGTACGCGGGCGATTCCATGATATCCGAGACGATGACAGGCGCGGAGCGCCCAACAATCTCGAATACCCCGGTCTTTCCGCCCTGAGTGATCTCCGTGAAACCGGTAATCTCTACCCTGATGTTCTGGCCTGGGCGACCCGGGTTCATCAGCCAGTACGGCTTCGAGTTCGGGCCAGGCAGCACAGGGGTCATTGACGTGGTTCCCTGGTCCGTAAAGTCACGAACCGGGACACGTAGCAGTCGAGCCTTGGACACCGCGGCGGAGCCGCCAGTCCACACCGAAACTCCGGACGTGAACGAGTTCAAGTTCGTAGCCTGATCCGTACGCCACGACAGGTGAGTTTCGCCGTTGGCACCGGCAGTGTTAGCCGCACCCTGCTGATCCGTGAACGAAGGGGGCGCCGTAGCGCCCGAGGTACCGGCCGACTGCTTCCAGGCGTCCAGGAGCCAAACCGTGTTCTTGGTGGGCGAAGTTCCGCCCGGGTACGCGACATCCTGTGCCGAGGTGTTGACCTGAGTCTGGACGTGGAGCGGGGTTCCCGCGTTGATCCAACCCAGTACCTGGGCCGAACACGAGTCCCCGGCCGAGCCGCCCGAGAACGCGACTGAGGGCGCCGCATCCCCGGCCTGGTAAGCGCGGTAGAAGTGCTCGAAGTGACCAGACCCGCTCGCGATACGAGTCCAGCCCGTGGGCGTGGTAACCGTAGCTGCGGTGTTCCGGTGCGAGACCTTGAGCACCATCATGTTCCCGGCAGCCACGCCGCCCGGGAGCGGCGGGGCCAGGGTCGAGTTGTTGCCCGTGGTGAACGCCCCCGCGGTCAGAGACGTGACCGAAGCCGAGTCGATAGCCGTGACCCGGTAATAGTTCACTACCCCGAACACGTACCCGTCGTAATGGTCGATGTGCCCAGCACCAGCCGAGACGGGAACAACGTCCCCGCCCCGGATGGTGGACCAGGTGATTTGGTCCTTAGACCATTCGACCTTGGCGTAGTCGGCGTCCGTGTTGGCACCAGTAAACGAAATCTGCACGCGGCCGAAATCGTCATTGTAGGTTGCCGTGATGGACAGAGCCATTAGGCCCCCTTCCGTGCCTTAACGAAACGTCGAGTGTCTCGGTTGTTCTCTTCGACATGGGCCGTTACAAACTGGGCCAGTCCATCAGCATCGCCCTGGACAACAACCGTAACCGGGGCTCCTGTGAACGACGCGGCAGCGTCGACCGAGTTCGTGACCGCGGCATTAACCGAGGTTCCGAACTGAGGATCAGCCGTCACGCCCTGAACTGCTGCCATGGTGTTTTCCATGGCGGTCACAGCCAGGCCTCCGCGCTCCTTGATACCCTGGGCCAGAGCCTCAGAGATCGATCGGCCCGAATACAGAGTCCAGCCCTTTCCGGAGAAAGGCCCTTCCTTAGCGGGCGAGAACGGAAGCAGATTGCGAGCCGCGGAGAGCACGCCTCCGATTGCGCCTGTGACAGCGCTGATCTTGGACTTAATACCGTCGATCAGTCCCTGGATAATCGAACTGCCCGCGCGGAACAGCATCAATCCAAAGTCTCCAAGAGCCCCGAGGATTCGGCCCGGGATCGAGCCGACGAACGAGACTGCCTCTTCGAACCTGGACACAATCGCGCTTCGAACGTTGTTAACCGCGTTCGACACAGTGGACGAGATCGAAGACCACGCCCCGGAGATACGGGACACAAGACCCGAAAACAGCCCGGTAACCGCGCCTACGACCGTGGCGATAATGTTATTGATCGAGGACATCGACGCGCCGATAAGCTCCGCGCCCAAACCGAAAACGTCGATCAGGGGCTTAAGAGCCTTTAGCTGTAGGTTAATCATCGCAGCGGCGATCTGAGCCACCAGAGCAATGATTGGTGTCGCCACATTAATGATGGAGGTAATCACCGGGATCAGCGGGATGAAAGCCTGAACCAGGGAGACAACGACTTCGACCAAAGGCCCGACGATCGGTAGAAGCGCCTGGAAGATCTGCACAATCGCATTTCCTAGCGCTCCGGCCAGAGGCCCGAGGGCCTGGCCCAGAGAAGCGAACGCCTGTGACAGCGGCGGAATCAAGGGCTTAAGAGCGGCCAGAACCGAATTAGCCAGAGTCACGAACGGAGGAATCAAAGCCGTGATCACGGCCAGGACCGGCTGTAGTGCCGCGGCTGCAAGCTGGACCAGAGGTCCGATCAGCGGCGCAACCGCTGACAGGATCTGGCCCATCGCCTGAACCAAGGTGACGATAACCGGGACCAGGGGCGGAATAGCCTCAGCCAGGGTACCGGCCAGGACCGAGGCTAGCTGTCCGAGGACCGGGCCCAGGGCTGTAGCCACCTGCCCAAGACCTGCCCCAAGAACTGCGGCTAGCTGACCTACGGCCGGAAGAGCCGGAGCGATTCCCTTGACAAGCTCCCCGAACCCCTTAACCAGGGCAGTAACACCCGGAGCAGCGGCCTGGAGGGCCTGTGACAGCAGCGGGAGCACGGTCTGTAGTACCGAACCCAGCGTCTGGCCGACGGCCTGTCCTACGGTCGCCAGGGCGTTACCGATGCCGCCTAGGGCCTTCTGCATGCCCTCGGATCCGAGAGCCTGGTTAATCGACTTGAGCGCGGGAAGGAATGTACCGGCCAGGCCACCCGCCCCGGAACTGAGTCCCGTGAACAGGTTCGTGGCGATACCCACCACCTGCCCGATGATCTGGCCTAGTGTCTTGAATGCCTGGATAGCGACCGTGATCGTGTCACGGATCGTCTGGGCTCCCTGTGCCGACGAGGTCCAAGCCGCGAACTTCTGGGCTGCGGCTCCGATTCCGGAGGTCAGCTGAGCCAGGATCGGAGCACCGATAGCGCCAATGTTGATGAACGCCTGAAGAACCGAAGCTAGGGCCTTGCCCACGTTCTGAATGACGATGGACATCTGAACGAAGATGCCGTTTACCTTGCCGGTATTCCCGGGCTGGTTAAGTACCGCGGCCACACGAGAGAATGCCTGACCCGCAGCCATAGCGATCGACTGAAGACCGACACGAAGCCCTGGAAGTGCCGCCTTCAAAGAGTTCACACCCGGCGTTAGGCCGGACTGAAGGGACTGCGAAACCTGAGACTTGAGCTTGTCCAGCGTCGGGGTCAAACCCTCGAACGCCTTCTTTGCCCCATCGGCTCCGAGCTTGAGGGCAGCCATAATTCCCACGGCACCGATCAGTGCGGCAGGAATCAAGGCTGCCGCACCCGCGGCACTAACTAGCGTGGGACCAAGCGTAGAAACCGCGGACTGAGTAACCGCGAAAGCGGCGCCCGCCTTGGCGAGGTTCAGCATGATCGAAGTAGCGGAACTCAGACCCTTGTTAAGCGACGCGAAGACGCTCTTAAAGTCGAGTTCCGCCTTGAGCTTCGCCACCGAAACGCGCGCCTTGGTCGTGTTCAAATCAAGGTTGGCGTTTAGATCCTTGCCGTCCACCGCGGCCTTGAACCGGTCCAGGGTTTCCTTGGCCTTCGTGGTGTCAAGCTTCAAATTTACGGAGACCTCAGCCTTGATGGCCTTGAGTCCCGCGTTAAGTTCCTTGCGGAACTCGGTCAGGTCCGGCTTGATACGGACAGAAGCTACACCTACGATTGCCATCGGTTCACCCCTTCTGGGCGTTCAGGAACCCGCGCGCGATAGCGTTCAGGTCCTGTTTGTCACCGCTGGACTTCGTGTCGCCACGGGGAGACGGAATAATCTTCGGGGCTCGAAGCGGCTTCGAGGAAGCGACCTGGGCCGTGGTGTGCGTATTGAACATAAGAAGGTTGGCCAGTGCCAGCAGCAGATCCTCGTTTTGAGTCCACGCGTACAGCTCAGGCTTTCCTTCCCGGGAAGCTTGGAAGGCGCTGCCCGGAGGCAGCCACTTAATCAGGTCCAGAAGTTCATCGAACGACCTTTCCTGAACCGCGGACTCCAGACGAAGTCCGTAGACCCGCTGGAAATCCGCGGTCAGTGGCCCCTCGTAATCTTCTAGGAGATCACTCAGCGCCTTCGCTTTTCGTGGCTGCGGCAATCGATGCGCCGTACTCCTCCAGGATGACCATCAGCAGAGCGACGGACTCAGGACCGAGGAACTTGCGAGCCTTGCGCTTGTCCTCCGCCACCGAAACCAGGCAGTCCACAAGCTGGGCGCGGTAGTTCTCCACGTCCGTGTCTTCGTCGTTCTCGTCCAGATCGGTCAGAAGCTTCTGAATAGAATTGAACTTGGCCGTCTCCTTCTCGTCCAGGGCAATCAAGTTCTTCAGACGAACCGTGTCCGTCTCGAACTCAATAACAAAACCCTCGAACTTCTCCGCGGCCTTCTTACGCAGTTCAGCAATTGCAGTCATGTAATTCACTCCCTAGCATCATGGAAACCCCGGGGCCCTCTACTGCCATGACTCAGTTGAGGGCCCCGGGGAGCTTAAAACCGGCCCTATGTCCGGCAGTGAATCTGGATCAGCTCAGAGGCATGAGCGTGGGCGAGATCCAGTCGTAACGGAGCGGCTTCGCGTTCGGACCAACGATGGTGTTGGAATCCAGGAATGCCGCGTGAAGCGGGACCGCGATTGCGTCCTCGATCGAGTCGGTCGTGATATTGTCACGGCCCGTCCACGAAACGCGAGGCGCGTACAGGCCGACACGCTTCGTGCCGTCCTCCCACACGACCAGAGCCGCGGTCTCCGTTGCGAGACCATCGTACTGGCCCTCAACCTGGAAAACCCCGGCGGTCGATCCGCCCGTGGTTCCTACGTACAGCGCGATAACCTCGCGCGTGAACTGGGTGACGTCGACATCGAACCCTGTAGCTACGGCCTGAACTACCTGGCGAATAGCCTTCTTGGTAATGGAACCCTTGGTGGTAACGTCCCCACCCTCGCGGGTGAAAGCCACGTTTCCCTGCGCGGTCTCGTCGCCGATGTGGCCCAGAATGGTCCACGCAACCCCAGGGCTGTCCAGGGACGCAGCGCTAGGCGCTGCGGTATCTACGGGTGCGGTGTACAGAACGGTGCGGGATACAAGGAAGTACCCGTTATCGTTGAGAGT
>Ga0164302_10000008_pt1 | contig 45422 bp, 43 predicted proteins | sample Whisoiple_202_MG_FD_109714 | JGI IMG/M metagenome (GOLD analysis project Ga0164302, IMG submission 109714) | Soil microbial communities amended with pyrogenic organic matter from upstate New York, USA - Whitman soil sample_202_MG | ecosystem: Environmental > Terrestrial > Soil > Agricultural... | reverse complement strand
GGCGGCGGCGAGGGCGACGCGTTGCAGCTCGCCTCCCGAGAGGGTGTCGACGGTGCGGTCGAGCAGGTGCGGGATCGCCAGGGCGAGGGCGACCTCCTCGACGGCGCGGGCGCGGGCGGCCGGGTCGTCGCCGCGCATCTCTAGCGGCAACTCGATCTCGGCCGCGACGGTGGTCGAGACCACCTGCGTCTCGGGGTCCTGCGCCAGGTAGCCGACGGCGGCGGCGAGCTCGCCTGGCCCGGCGGCCACCGCGTCGAGGTCGGCGACACGAACCTCGCCCTCGATCTCACCGCCGTGGAAGTGCGGCACGAGGCCGCAGGCCGCTTTCAGCAGCGTCGACTTGCCCGAGGCCGAGCGACCGGCGAGGAGGACGAACTCCCCCGGTGCGACCTCCAGCGAGACGTCTTCGAGCGCCGGACGCACCGCGTGCGGATACGCGTACCCGAGCCCCCGCACGGCCAGCGCCGGCGCCGCCCCGCGCCTGATCGCCAGCTCAGACACGGGCCACCTCTGCGTGTCGAGTTGCTCTCGCTATGCGAGAGGAAGTCGACACGCTCGAGCGCCTCAAGGGCGCCAAGCCGCCCAGGGCGACCAGGGTGCTGAGGGCGATCGTGGCGGGACCAAGGTCGATTGCGACTGCGGGGTACGTGTTGAAGTCGTCGGCGCCCAGGGCCTTGCCGACCACCGCGGCGACGAGGACTAGAGCCGCGACAGCGTAGAAGCGGCGGTCGTAGCGAGAGCGGGCGCGGCGGGCGCGAGTGGGCGGCGCGTCGAGGCTGTAGCCGCGCAGCTCCAGGGTGGCGGCGACGTCGACGGCGCGGTCGAGCGACCCGGCAAGCAGGCGCCGGGCGAGCGGCGCCTTGCCGACCGCGGCGGCTCCGGGTCCGCGGAGGCGGGCGGCGTCGCGGAGGCGGGCCGCGTCGGCGGCGGCCACCGGTACGAGGCGGGAAACGAGCGTCGCGGTCAGGGCCGAGCGGCCGGCCAGCGGCCTCAGCGCCCGCAGCACCCGGTCGGGATCCACGCAGGCGGAGTAGACGGCGCCGAGGACGAGCACCACCGCCGCCCGCAGGCCCATCGAGAGGCCGGCGACAATCGCCTCCAGGGTAATCACGTCCCCCAGCAGGGGCACGTCCCCCAGACGGGCGAGCACCGTCTCGCCGCGGCTGACGACGAGGGCGTTGACGACGACGATCAGCACGGCGAGAGAAAGGCCCATCTTCAGCGCGAACTCGACCGCCCGCCGGGCGCCGGCCAGCAGCCCGGCCGTGACCGCCGCGATGCCGGCCGCGACCAGAACCAGCGGGTTCGAGAAGAGGAAGGCGACGACGGCGATCGCGCCGAGGTAGGCGACGGCAGCGCCGGGCGAGGCCAGCTGCAGCGGCCGCGGTCGCGGTTGGTAGGCGAACGGGGACTTCATCGCGCCTCCACCGGCAGCGGGACCGTCTTGCCGTCCTCGATCGCCACCGCGTAATGGTCGCGCAGGTGCTCTGCGTCCAGCGATTCGGCCGCCGCCCCCACCGCCGCCACCGTGCCCCCGGTCACGACCCAGACCGGCAAGCCGCCATAGCGGCTGGTCGCGGCGACGAGACCGGCGCGGGGACCGAGGTCGCGCGCCACCTTGCCCCCCTCGTCGAGGGCCAGCAGCTCGTACCCAGCTTCGGCGTTCGTCTTTTGTCGCCATATAGCCGACAAAGGACGAACGCCGGTTTGGAAGTCCGCGAATACGCCGCTTTCGGCGGGGCCGGCCTCGAGCAGGCGCGCGGCCGGGTCCTTGCGGACCTGCGCCCAGGGGCCGACGAGGATCCGGATCGCGTCGTCGGGCGCGCCCGACGCCAAATTCACGCCTTCGCGCTTGAGCGACTCTCTCACCATCTCGCAGTTCCGTGGCTCCTTCTGGTCGCCACCCGTCCGAAAGGAACCACGCAACTCCAGGCATTCGACGACCACCGCGTGGCGCTCGCCGCCGATCCCATCGGCGAACGGCGCCGGCCAGGACCCCACCACCGCCGGGACGTGGTTCGTCGTCGCCCAGTCGTGGTGGTCCCACCAGACTCGCTCGCCGCCCTCGACGTCGTACTCCGCCGCCCCGACCTGCGATTCGACGCCGTCGACGTAGAAGAACCAGTCATACGGGTCGCCGCCCTGCGAGCCCTCCGCGACACCGTTAATGGCGTGGACGAAGCCGCCGCCGTAGCGGGTCTCGACGTCGGCCTCCCGTTCGAGGACCCGCATCACGGTGTCGGATTCCTTCGCCGCGACGCTCGTGTCGAGCACCGGCACGGCGCCGAATTCCCGCGTTACCGTCAAGCCCACGTCGCCGACGTCGGCGCCGGGGCCGAGGCCGCAACCGGCGGTCGCGAGCGCCGCGCAAAGCAGCGCGCACACGACCGCCGGTCCGCGGCGTCCCGTCACTTAGGGCACTTGCCCCCGACGCAGACCGCCACCTTGGCGGAGGGGATCTCCCCCGTCGCCTTGGCGCCCAGCTTCGCCGGCTTCGCCAGCGTCACCATCGTCCGGCCGTCGGCCCCGGTCGGCTCGGCCGCCCCGGTCACCTTCGCCCCGGCCTGCGGCGTCTTTTTGCCTTTTTCGTCGTAGGACCAGACCCGGACCGTGAACGAGCTCCCGACCTTGGCCGTCGCCGGCGCCGTCAGCACCAGCTCTTCGGGGTACTTGTAGTCGGGCGCTTCGGTCTTCGCCAGCGCCCACAGCACTTCGTCCCCAGCCTTGATCTTCGCCACCTCGCCGCCGACCGACTGCGACTTGTGGTTGATCTTCAGGTACCAGGACGAGCTGCCCTTGGCGACGCTCGACCCGATCCCGCAGAGCGCGAGGCCGAAGTCGAAGCTGTCGCTGATCGAGAGCGGCCGCAGCGCGGGGATGGTCTTCGCACCGCTGGCGAGCAGGCCCATCGCCGTGTTCCCTTTCAGCGCGACGCTGTCGCCGCTGCCGCCGGTTCCCGGCCCGAAGCAGGTCGCTTTGGGGCTGGTCTTGACGGAAACGTTCGCGCTGGAGACGGTCTTTTCGGCGAGCACCTTGCCGCCGGTACCGACCACGCGCAGGTCCGCACTCAGGCCCTTGGCCGATGCGACCGCCGTGAAGGCAAACGTCAGGGACAGAGCCAGCGCGCAGACGGCCGCCAGCCGGAACGGGGTGATTCTTGGCATTTACGCCACCCTTTCCTCGAGGGTTGAATTGGCTAGGTCGGGGACAGGTCTCCTGGCTTCCGGGATCAGGGAGGACGCGCCTTCCCGGGGACGAGGTGTCGTCCCCAGTGGCTGACGCGCGAGGCGCCTGCGAACTCCTCCACCCGGTCACAGTGGCGGGACCACGCCGGACTTGCACCGGACTTCCCTTGACCACCGACCGATATGTACGCGGCGAGTCTATCCCGCGGGGGGTGTCTGAGGAGACGGGGTGAATAGCGCCCTTTTGCTCAGACACCCCCCGCAGGGCGTTCTAGGCTCAGCGGCGATGGCGTCTCGCCCGCACCGCACGCCCGGCCGCCACGTCCACTGGCGGGCCGCCCAGCAGCGGCACCCGCTGCTGCGGGCCGGCGGCCTCGCGGCGCTGCTGGCGGTGATCGGGCCAGGCATCCTCGCCGGGCTCTCCGACGACGACCCGGCCGGGATCGCCACCTACTCGATCCTCGGCGCCCGCTACGGGTACGAGCTGCTTTGGGTCCTGGCGCTCTCGACCGCGGCGCTGATCGTCTTCCACGAGGTCGGGGTGCGGCTCGGCGTCGTCACCGGCAAGGGGCTGCTGACCCTGGTCCGCGAGCGCTTCGGGCAGCGGGCCGCGTTCCTGGTGGCGGGCGCCCTGGTGATCGCCAACACCGGCACCCTCTGCGCCGAGTTCGCCGGGGTCGCGGCGGCGATGGACCTGCTCAATGGGACCAGCCGCTACGTCAGCGTGCCGCTGGCGGCGATCGGGGTCTCGATCCTCGTCCTGCGCGAGAACTTCCACCGGGTCGAGCACCTGCTGCTGGCCCTCAGCTCGGTCTTCGTCGCCTACGTCATCGCCGGCATCCTCGCCCACCCCGACTGGGGCGCGGCGGCGCGCGGGCTGGTCGTGCCGAGCATTCCGCTGAACCGCGACGCGCTGCTGGTCGCGGTCGCGACGCTGGGGACGACGCTGGCGCCCTGGGGTCTCGCCTTCATCCAGTCCTACGCGGTCGACAAGCGGCTGCGGGTCGAGGACCTGCGCTACGAGCGCGCCGACGTGATCACCGGCGCCGTCCTCACCGGGGTGATCGGGTTCTTCGTCGTCGTCGCCTGCGCCGCGACCCTCCACACCCAGGGGATCGACGTCGACGACGCGAGCGACGCGGCGCGGGCCCTGGAGCCGGTCGCCGGCAGCGCCGCCGCGACCTTGTTCGGGCTCGGGTTCCTCGGCGCGGCGCTGCTGGCGGCGGCGATCGTCCCGCTCTCGACCGCCTACTCGGTCTCCGAGACCCTCGGCCGCCGCGCCGACCTCGACCGCGGCTTCCGCGAAGAGCGGACCTTCTACCTCAGCTTCGGCGCCGTCACCACCGTCGCCGCCTGCCTGGTGCTGATCCCGGGCGCGCCGCTGATCCAGATCCTCTTCCTCAGCCAGGCGCTGAACGCGGTCCTGCTGCTGGTCCTGCTGCCGTTCATCCGCTCGCTGGCGGCGGACCGTGAGCTGATGGGCGCCAACGCGCTGGGCCGGTTCGACCGGGTCTCGACGGCGCTGGCGCTGGGCCTGGTTGCGGTCTCGGTGCTGGCGCTGGGCGTGCTGGCGCTGCTCTAGACCCGCGTGGGGATCCGCTCGGCGTACATCCGCCAGAAGAAGACCCCGGCGCCGCCGGTCCCCGCGAGGATCGAGAGCGCGGGGACAACCAGCTCGACGGGGCCGCTGACGAGACCCACCGTCAGTGTAAAAACAGCCATCGCCGCGACCGCGACGAGCACGGCGAGAACGGCGACGAAGCCCTTCCGCAACCAGCCAAAGCTGCGGCGCCTCTCCTGGGCCATCCGCAGCTCCTCGCGCAGGTGCTCGAGCTCGATCTCCCCTGGCGTACGCAGGTCCGAGGCGTTGGCCGGCAGGTCAACGACACTGCGGCAAACTCTATTGTGCAAAAACCCCTGATCGTCCACCCCGGAGGAACGTAGTTCGCGGCCCGGAGTCTTGTCAAGGAACAGCGTCGTTATCGGCCTCGGCTCAGACTCCCAGCAGGAGATCGAGCACGATCATCGTCCCGGCCCCGAGGGCGATTCCCACGGTCGGGCCGCGCCAGCGGCGCCGCTCCGCGTAGGCCTGCGGCAGCAGCTCGACCGCGATCAGGCTCAGCATCGCCCCGGCGGCGAAGGCGAAGGAGAACGGCAGCAGGGCATTGACCTGTTCGACAGCCAGGTAGGCGATGACGGCGCCGACCGGCTGCGGCGCGCTGGTCCCCACCGCGGCCCAGAACTGGCGCGCCCGCCCGTAGCCGGTCGCCTCCATCGGGATCGCGACGCTGGTCCCCTCGGGGACGTTCTGGATCGCGATCGCGAGGATCACGAAAAGGCCCAGCCCGGCGCGGTCGGAGGCGTAGGCGGTGCCCACCGCCAGCCCCTCGGGCAGGCTGTGGACGAAGAGCACGGCGAAGACCAGCGCCGAGGTCCGCGCCCCCGGGCCGCTGCGCCCCATGAAGACGGACTCGTGGTCGAGCCGGCTGCGCGCCACCCCGAGCAGGACCCCGCCCAGCGCCAGCCCGGCGGCGAGGTCCAGGACCGAGCCTTCTTCGGCGGCCGGGATCAGCAGCCCGGCGACGGAGGCGACGCCCATCACGCCGGCAGCGATCCCGAGCAGGAACGGCGTCAGCGCCGCCGCGCGGGTGCCGAGTAACCAGACTGGGATCGCCCCCAAGCCGGTGGCGAGCGCCGTCCCGCAGGCGGCGAGGAAGAGCACCAAGAGGTCGGGCATCGTGCCCGGACGCTAACGACGGGATCGGCTTGAGACAGGTTCTAGGAAGCGGGCGCGCCGGGCGAGACCGCGGGGAAGGCCGCGGTGCCGACGACGACGCTGCGGGTCTCGCCGGCGGCGCGGGCGCGGCTGGCCTCGGCCGCGCGCTGCATCCGGGCGTTGAATTCCTCGCCCGCCTCGCGGATCTCACGCCAGGCGACAGCGTCGACCTCGGCCAGCGACCAGTCCCAGCCGCTGCCCTCGAGGTCGGCGAAGACGTCGGAGTCCATCGCCGAGACGGCGACGATGAAGCACTCCTCGAAGGACATCCGCCGCGGCGAGGGCTGCTCGCCCGGGGCGTCGCCGGGGTCGGCCTCGCTCAAGGCGTGGAACTTGAGCCGGTAGAACTTCTCGACCGCGCCCCGGCGCGGGACGGTGTCGACGAGTTCGACGATGTCGCACTCCTTGGCCAGCACCTGGCTGAGGTGGTAGGAGACCAGGCTCAGGTCCATCCCGGTCTTCTGGGAGATGGTGGTGGCGCTGCCGGTGCCGTCGACCAAGGCGCGCAGGATGCGGCGGCGGATCGGGTGGTTCAGGGCCCGCAGCACGCGGTCCAGGGGTGCGGCCCCGGACATCGCCTCGCGGCCGGGCCTCTTGGTGGGGAGGGGAACGGTCAATGCCCCTCCGCGGTCCGGCGCCGCCGGCCCAGCAGGCGGACGCTGCTGCCCGGGCGCGGCAGCCGGAACATCGCCAGCAAGCCGGGCGAGTGGTCGGCCCCGGTGCGCTCGCGATGGCTCTGGTCAGTGTGTCTGGTGGCGCGCAGGATCAGCTGCACCTGGTCGCTGGCGGCGACCAGCGAGGCGAGCACCTGCTCGCGGCCGCCCGGGGCGACCCGGAAGCCGTCGACCCCGACGCATTCGGAGTCCTTCAGGACCTGCGCGTGGTAGGCGACTTCACTTCGCCGCAGCGGGGCGAGGTCGCCGACGATCTCGGTGACGCTGCAGGCGCGGCTTTCTTCGTGCAGGACCCGGAGGATGTCCCGCCGGGTCGGGTGGTTGAGGGCGTCCTGCAGGCCCATCTCGAGACCCGCCAGAACCTCGGCGCCGAGGCGTCCGTCATCGGCTGTCAGACCCCCATCGCGCATCGCTCCTCCTCCGCCGTTGCCAGAAATCCCACGACCACTTAGCGATCGTTGGGCCAGCCTAGGCGGAGGAGGAACCGGTTACGAAGGCAAAATCCGGCAGTAATTGCCAGACCGGGTGTCTACCCGTGCCGACAGAGGTACACCGCCTTGGTGTGGAAGTCTTCGTCGACGCCGGGGGTCAAGTACCCCTCCTTCTCGCCGAAGAACGCAACCCGCTGGAGCCCGGCGGCGTCGAGCGCGGCAAGAACCTCGGCTTCGGTGAAGTGCCGCTGGCGGTGGACGGCGGTAAGGGCGGAGTCACTCTCGGCCTCGAACCGCGCTTCGGCGAATGTGCCGGTCGAGACGTCGGCCGGCGACAGCTGGCCCTGCCAGACGAGGCGACCCTCCGCGCCCTCGACGACCACCTCATTGCTGAAAAAAGTCCGGTAGGTGACGAGGGTGTTGATGTCGAAGAGCACGATGCCGTCCGCGGCGAGGTTGCGGCGCATGCCCTCGAAGCTCGCCTCCAGTTCCTCGATGTCCAATAGGTAGTTGAGCGGGTCGTTGATCGCCCAGATCAGGTCGAACTCGCCGACGTCGGGCAGCTCGCGCATGTCCGCCTCGAAGAGCGTTGCCCGATCGCCGATCTTCTCGAGGGCGATGTCGAGCATCCGCGGCGAGATGTCGCAGCCGGTGACCGTCCACCCTCTTTCCAGCATCGGCAGCGAGCTCATCCCGGTGCCGCAGGCGACGTCGAGCAGACGCTTACCCCCGACACCCGCCTCCTCGGCTTTCTCCACCAGTTTTCCAGTCCACCGCTCGAACATGTAGCCCTGGTTGAATTCGTCATACACAGGAGCCCAGCTGTCGTAGGTCTCCTTGACCGATTCCCCTGCAGTCCATTGTTTCTCCATCTCTCTCCTCCGAATAGACTGGTACTAGTAAGGAACGTAAGGTTCCCCTCCTGCGAACAGGAGGGGAACCCTGAGTGGCTTAGGCGCCCTTGCTGGTGCTGGCCTTGGGCAGAGTCGCAACCGTGGCGTCGAACTTCATCCTGCTCACCCCCCTTCACAGAATTTGCCTTCCACCAGCACAATGATTTATCGCTGACCGAATCCGTCACTAATCCTTTTTTTCGACAGAGGACTTTGGGGAAAAAGAATTTTTGAGCGTGAGGATTTATTCTGTAATTCTGTACTCAGCGTCTACTGAGGGGGAGATGTGGCACGGGTCAAGGAGAGCGAACCGACGGCCTTCGGGATTAGCGCCCGATCAGCGAGGGCCCTCTCAGACCCCTGGCGCTTTCGAATCCTGACCGAGGTGACGGTCCGGCCTTTGAGCCCCTCCCAGTTCGTCGATCAGGTTGGCGGCGAGCTCACGCATGTGTCTCGCTGCTTTCGCCAGCTCGCGGAATGGGGCTATCTCGAGGTCGTGGAAGAGCGACCAGGCCGGCGGCAAGGTGCGGCCATCGAGCACGTCTACCGCGCCATCCGCCGCGCTCATTTCGACATCTCAACCTGGGAAGACGTTCCGCGCTCGGGACGAGACAGCGTGTCTCGCGCGATCCTCGACTCCTACCGGCAGCGCATCGGTGCAGCTTTGGAGGGGGGAACCTTCGATCAAGAGACCGACCGCCACCTCTCTTGGGACACGGTCGCCTTGGACAAGCTCGCCTGGAAGCAGCTGAGCGATCGCCTTGACGAGGTACTTGGCGCCCTCGCCGATCGGGAAATTGCTGCTCAGCACCGCTTCATCGCGCATGGGAAGGAACAGATCCCGGCAACGGTCGGCTTAGCCGCCTTTCGCTCCCCCGACTATCCGACAGTGAAGTTACGGGGTCTGGAGCAAACCGGCCCCGGCGAGGAGTCGGAACTGCGGCCTCAATACGTCCTAGGGCCCAAGTTGGCCAAGGCGCTCTCGAACAAATGGAGGTGCCGGATACTCATGGAGGTGAGCGTGCGACCGCTCAGCCCCTCACAGTTCGTCGAGGAGTTCGGGGGGTCGATGACCCACATCTCCCGCTGCTTCCGAGACCTGGCCGGCTGGGGCTATCTCGAGGTTTTCGAAGAACGGAACGGTGGCCGCCGCGGCGGCGGAGTCGAAAGGATCTACAGGGGCACGCGGCGCCCGTATTTCGACGGTCCTACCTGGGAAAGTCTCCCTCTGATGATCCGGGAAGAGATGTCCGAGTGGTTCCTGAGGACATACTTCGACCGCGTTTCCGAGGCCATCAACGCGGGCACCTTCGATGCGGATCTCGATCGTCACCTCTCCTGGAAGCCGATCGTCGTCGACCGGCAAGCTTGGAAGGAAATCGGAGCAGACCTCGACGAGGTTCTCAATTGGCTCCCTCAACTCGAAGGCGAATCGCTCGATCGGGATGAGGACTTCGACAGCCTGATCCCAACTACGGTCGGTCTCGCTTCCTTTCGTTCCCCACAGAAGTCCTAATCACTCAGACGTTCGCCTACTGACGGCGATGACATCCGTCCAGCACGCGACCACGGGCCCATAGGGTCGCGCCACTTTGCGGGCCTCTGGCATTCGGGGCGCGCTGATCGGTCAACGGAGGTCAGGAGGATTCGATGGGCAGGGGACTTCGCCGGCAGGGGCCGGCACTGGTGGTTGCCGGGCTGGCGCTGATCGCGGCGCTGAGCGGGACGGTGTACGCGGCGGGGAAGATCAACGGCCGCACGATCAAGGTCAAGAGCCTGCCCGGGAACCGGCTGGCGCCGGGCTCGGTGCCGGGCAACCGGTTGAAGCCGGGGGCGATCAAGGGCGGACAGCTGGCACCCGGCTCGATCACCGGGATCCAGGTCGACACCTCCACCCTGGGCCAGGTCCCCTCTGCGATCCACGCCGAGACGGCCGAGTCGGCCCGCGACGCGGAGACGGCGCTGAACGCGGCTAACGCCGAGAACGCGCGGACGGTCAACGGCTTCGAAGCCGGCTGCAAGACCGGCACCCTGCCCTTTGCCGGCGCCTGCTGGCAGAAAGCTGCCAGCGAAGGCGCCCTGAACGCGCCGACCGCGGCGGCGTCCTGCGCCGCCCAGGGCGGCGAGCTGCCCGACGCGCTCTCGCTTGCCGCGTTCTCGCAGACGGGAGTGGCGCTGGACGCCGGTGGTGAGTGGAGCGGGGACGTCACCAACGTTTCCGGCGTCGACACGTACGCCGTCGTCACGGTGTCTCCGGGAGGCCAGCTCAACTCCGTGGCTTCAACCGCCACCAAGAAATTCCGCTGCGTCTTCCCGCTCGTCGGCTGAGGCGCCGCGGCTTCCATATCCTCGGCGCGGATGTCCCGCCACCACGCCAGCGCGACCGACCCGGCCCTGCTCGCGCTGGCGCTGGCGGTCGCGCTGCTGCTGCTCTTCGCCGCCGAAGCCGCGGCCGCCGGGCCCCGGGAGGCGCTGCGCTACTGGACCCCGCAGCGGATGGCGAGCGCCCGGCCGCTCGACCTCGTCCTCGACCGCGGCGGCGAGCCGCGCCTCCGCCTCGGCCGAGCCCCGCAACCCGCCGCTACCGCCAGCTTCGCCGGCGTCCCGGAACCGGCCGCCCCTCCCTACTCGTTCAACGGCCGTCTCTTCATCAGGGTCGGGAACCGGCAGGGGTACTGCTCGGGGACGGCGATCGACAGCCCGACCCGGCGGCTGGTCCTCACCGCCGGCCACTGCGTCAACGCCGGCGCTGAGGAGCACGGCAACCGCTGGTACCGCGACCTCCTCTTCGTCCCCGCCTACAACGGCGGCGAGATGCCCTTCGGCGCCTTCCCGGCCCGCCCCGGCAAGGTCTTCGCCCCGCGGCAGTGGCGGTTCCACGACAACCGCGACTTCGACCTCGGCGCCTTTCTCACCTACCCCAACAAGCGCGGGGAGCTGCTCGCCGACGCGGTCGGCGGCGGCGCCGCGATCGCCCTCGACCGCCCGCGCCAGGAAGAGTTCGCGACCTTCGGCTACCCCCACCGGTTCGAGTGGATGCAGACCTGCACCGGCGGCTACGCCGGCGACGACCGCTCCAGCTACCGGGACCCCGGGCCGCCCACGCTCGGCGTCGGCTGCCAGTGGGTCCCCGGCGCCAGCGGCGGCGGCTGGCTGGTCGAAGGCGGAACGCAGATCGACGGCCTCACCTCCTACGGGATCCTCGGCCGGCTCGGAGTCACCTACGGCCCTTACTTCTCGCGCGAAAACGTCGGCAAGCTGGTCGCCGGACTCTGAGCGCGGCGCCCGCCCCCTACGCGGTCTCGGCGTCGAGCAGGCGGCGGTAGTAGCGGTAGTCGCGGCGCTCCGGGCGCAGGTTGCAGGCCAGCGCCAGGTGGTGGCGGGCGCGCCGCTTCTGGCCGGTCTTGCTGAGCGCCCGGCCGAGGCAGAAGTGGGCGAAGTCGTTGACCGGGTGGGACTCAACGACTGCCTCGAACTCAGCCGCCGCGGGGGCGAAGCGGCCGGAGCGGAAGTAGGCGCGGCCGAGCGCCTCGCGGACCGAGCTCTTCTCCGGCGCCCGCCGGGCGGCCTCCGCCAGCGGCGCGGTCGCGTGCTCGAAGTCGCCATCCTCGAGCAGCTCGAGGCCCTTGCGGTAGAGCGTGTAGGTCGGCTCCTGGGATCCGGTCTCGGCCATAGAGAAAAGTGTAGGAGGCCGGCCAAGTGGGCAAATCGGCCCGAAAGCCGCCCAGAGCGGCGAATTCGTGCGTGAAAGCAGGGCAAAAGAACGACCCTGCTACCGTAGGTGCACGGGTTTGGCAGTCGCGTTACACGCCGCCCAACGTCTTTATGAGCACTCTTACCGCGAAGAAATGGACCTGCGATCAGTGCGGGGTGACCGTCAGCCGCCTCGGCGGCGAGAAGGTCGAGCTGCCCACCAGCTGGGACAACTCCACCGAAGGCACCTACTGCCTGCTCTGCCGCCGTGAGCGCGCAGCCCAGGCCGCCCTCGACGCGGCGCCCAAAGGCTCCCTCGAAGATCGGGCCAAACTGCGCCGCGCCGCCCTGGTCGAGTTCGAGGTTCGCCGCCGCCCCGGCCACGGCAACGGTGAGATCGCCAAAGCCTGCCGCTCCTCGGTCGCCGCGGTCGTCGCCGCCCGCAAACGGCTGAAGATCCCCGCGCCGAACTAGGAGGGCTCAGATTCGCGTCTGCTCCGCCAGGTCGGCGAGCAGCGCCGTCATCCCCCGCTTGCCGTAGACCCGGCGCTGGCGGTCGGCCCCGTTGCCCTCGGAGACGATCCGGTCGAGCTCCTCGAAGGCGCCGGCGCCGCCGAGCTGCTCGGCGTAGGGGCGCGCCTCCTCGAGGGTGCCGCGGGCGACGTCGAGCGCCGGCGCCGCGGTCTGGTCGTCGACCATCAGCCGGGCTTCGAGCCCGTAGCGGCCGGCCTGGTAGTAGGACTCCTCGATCGCCTCGCGGGTCAGCCCCGGGGCGCCGGGGCGGTCGATCTCCTTCGCCGCCAGGGCCTGGATCAAGGCGGCGACGGCGGCGTTCTGCTCGGGCCGCGGCTGCACGTCCATCCCCCGCACCTCGACGGTGCCCAGGTTCGGGTGCGGGCGCACGTCCCACCAGATGTAGGTGTAGTCCTCGACCCCGGCGGCGGCGACCACCTGGTCGGCGACGCGGAGGAAGTCCTCGTAATCGCGAAAGGCGCGCGGCAGTTCGAACCGCGGGTAGCTGCGGACGACGCTGGCGCGGGCGCTGGCCATGCCGGTGTCCTCGCCGTCGCGGAAGGGCGAGTTGGCGGTCAGCGCCGCCAGCAGCGGCAGGTGGTGGCGCATCGCGTTGGCGACCGCGACCGCGGTTTCGGGGTCGGGGACGCCGACGTGGACGTGCAGCCCGCAGGGCGGCGTCGCCAGCAGGCTGACCAGGTCCTCCTTGACCGGTAGGTAGCGCGCCTTCTCGACCAGCGCCGGCTTGCCGCTCTCGGCCGGGTAGAGGCCCGAGCCCATCATCAGGGCGCCGGTCGCGGCGACCGAGCGGCGGACCGCTTCCAGCTCATCCGTCGCCTGGGCGACGTCGTGGCAGATCCCGGTCTTGAGCTCGATCTGGGTGGCGAAGATCTCGGTTGAGACCGCTTTGCGGCGGTCGGCGGAGATCTCCTCCAGCACCCGTTCGGCGCCGGCGACCAGGCCGCACTCGGCGTCGACGAGGAGCAGCTCCTCCTCGACCCCGATCGTCAGCGGCGGCGAGGCGCCGAAGCGGTGCTCGCCGCGCTCCGCCGCCTCTCCCGTTTTGGATGAAGTCCCCATTTCGGTGTGAGGGCGAGCTACCCGCGGCGAAACCTTCGTTAACCCCTACCTATCCTGGCCGGATGCGACCAGACAGCCGGCTTCAGGTGCTGCGCGAACCGGGCTACCGGCGGCTCTTCCTCGGCCGCACGACCTCGCTGATCGGCGACGGGATGGCGCCCGTGGCGCTCGCCTTCGCCGTCCTCGACCTGACCGGCTCGGCAACCGACCTGGGGATCGTGATCGCCGCCCACAGCCTCGTCCTGATCGCCCTGATCCTGGTCGGCGGGGTCGTCGCCGACCGGATCTCCCCGCGGCGGGCGATGCTCGGCGCCGACCTCGTCCGCACCGTATCTATGGGGCTGATCGCGATCCTGCTGCTGACCGGCACCGCGGAGATCTGGCAGCTGGCGCTGCTCTACGCCGTTGACGGCGCCGCCACCGCCTTCTTCAACCCCGCCTCGAACGCGATCGTGCCGCAGATCGTCCCCGGCGCCCGCCTGCAGGAGGCCAATGCGCTGCTCAACTTCTCGCGCTGGGGCGGCAAGGTCGCCGGGCCGGCGCTGGCCGGGGTGCTGCTGGCGCTGGGCTCGCCCGGGACCGCGCTCGCCGTCGACGCCGCCACCTTCGTGGTCAGCGCCGCCTGCCTCTGGGGGGTCCGGGCGCCGGGGGTCCGCAGCGAGGAGGAAGGCGAAACCTTCCTCCTCGAGCTGCGCCACGGGTGGCGCGAGTTCTCCAGCCGCTCCTGGATGGTCGCAGTGGTGCTCGGCGCCGCCGTCACCAACGCGATCTTCTTCCCCGTCTTCCAGGTCCTCGGGCCGACGGTGGCCCGCGACTCCCTCGGCGGCTCCAGCGCCTGGGCGCTGATCGCGGCGATGTGGGGCGCCGGCGGCCTGCTCGGCGGCGTCGTCGCCCTCCACGTGCGGCCGCGGCGGCCGCTGCTGGTCAGCGAGGGGTTCATCCTCCTCTTCGCGATCCCGGTGGTCCTGCTCGCGATCCCGGCCACGACCGCGGTCATCGCCCTGGGCGCGCTCTTCGCCAGCGCCACCGTCGCCCTCGCCGAGATCCTCTACGAGACCGTCTCCGCCCAGCACATCCCGCCCGAGGCGCTGGCCCGGGTCGTCGCCTACGACTGGTTCGGCTCGCTGGCGGTCGAGCCGATCACCCTGGCGCTGGTCGGGCCGATCGCGGCCGCGATCGGGATCTCGACCACCCTCTGGGCCGGCGCGGCGGCGATGATCGTCTGCCAGATCGCGGTGCTCCTCGTCCCCAGCGTCCGGCGCCTGGAAGCGGGTCCGATGACCGACCCGGTGCCGACCCCCCTCCCCCGCCCGATCGAAGCCGGCGACTGAGGGCTACTTCCAGATCGCGATCGGAAGGACGACCGCGCCGGGCGCGTGCAGCTCGGTCTGGCGCTTGAGCTTGCGCAGGAAGCAGTAGCGCCCTTCGAGCGGCGGCATCTTGCCCCCGTGCTGCCCGTGCCAGCGTCGTTTTTCGGCCCGGGATCGCTTCGCGTGACAGCTATGGCTGACGTACTCGATCAGGAAGTTCGAGGCGCCTTCCAGCGGGTGCCGCCAGGTCTCCCGGGTGGCGTAGTCGGTGTACTCGGGCGCCGACTTGCCGAAGCAGCCCTGGGCGTTGCAGTGCACCCGGTGCTTGAAGAGGCGGATCACCTTGCCGAACACCACCAGCCGGCCGCCGGTGAATTCGTCCGGCCCTTTTTCCAGCAGGCTGCGCTCTTCGGTCAGGCCGCTGTAGCTCATCGGCAGGAGGATCTTCAGCCGCTTCTTCGCCCCATCGTGGGGCGGCGGCGAAACGGCGAAGGTCAGCCGCGGGTTCGGCCCGACCTGGCGAGCGAACGATTCCGCCCGCTGCCGCTGCTTCGCGGCTCGGCTTGCAGCGGTTGCGCTGTCGGTGCCACGCGGGAACAGAGCCGACAGCGTCGCCGACTGGCGCACGACAACGTAGGGCCTGATGTAGCCCGGGCTAAGCAGCGAGTGGGTGACGAATTTGACCAGCATCCCTTCCCTGATGTCCCAGGCGTCGTGCGCCCGGCTCAGGGTCACGTCGTGGTAATCGACGAAGTCGTTCTCGGCGTCTTCGAGCTTCGCGATCAGCAGGCCGAGGGCGCTGGCTTTGGTCCGCACGACCGTGCTTTCGGCCGAGTTGACGTGCTGGGCGGAGGCGCCGACGTTGAAGGGACCCTGCGCCACCCCCGCTTCCACTTTCCTGATCTCCTGAGAGATGCGCTTGACCGAGCCGACTTCGCCGCCTTCGACCTCGGCCAAGTATTCGAGCACCCGGTCGCCATCGAGGTAGAGGTATTCGACCGCCGGAATGGGGGGCTCGAATCCGGAGCTGCCGGAGTCGCCGCCGGAGTCGCGGAGTTCGACAATGACGATGGCGATCGCCGCCGCCGCCACGATCGCGAGCACGAACGGCCATGCGCGCTTGACGATCTTCTTGACCATCGCGACACCCTCTCGCGCCGCGCGGTTTAGATCAAGAACTCTTCAGTTCTTAAAGAGTGCGGAGCACCGCTTCGGCGGCGTTGAATCCGCAGATGCCGTGAGCGCCGGGGCCGGGTGGGGTCGCGGCGGAGCAGATGAAGAGGCCGGGGGCGCCGGTCCAGTACGGGACGGCGGTGAGGCGGGGGCGGATCGCCGTCTGCCAGGGGGTGTTGGCGCCGGTGAGGATGTCGCCGCCGACGAAGTTGGCGTTGCGGGCCTCGAGCTCGGCCGTCGTCGTCGCCACCTGGGCGATGATCCGCTCGCGGAAGCCGGGCGCGAAGCGTTCGATCTGGTCGAGGATCGCCTCGCTGGCGTCGCCGCTGTAGCCGCTCGGCACGTGTGCGTAGGCCCAGAGGGGGTGCAGGTCGCCGCGCGAGCGGCTCGGGTCGGCGAGGTACTGCTGGCCGACGAGGACGTAGGGACGGTCGGGCATGCGGCCGCGGTTGACCTCAGTCTCGGCGGTGACGACCTCCTCGAGCGAGCCGACCGCGTGAACGCTGCCGGCGCGGCGGGCCGGCTCGAAGCTCCAGGGCACCCCGCCCTGGACCGCGAGGTCGAGCTTGAAGGCGCCCGGCCCATATCGGTAGCGGCGGTAGGCGCGGGCGACGCGCCGCGGCAGCCGGTCGCCGGCCAGCTCCAGAACGCCGCGCGGGGCGAGGTCGAGGACGACCGCGTCGGCCGCCGGCAGCTCGTCGAGGGAGCGCACCCGCCGGCCGGTCTCGATCCGGCCGCCGTGCTCGCGGATCACCGCCGCCCAGGCCTCGGCGATCGCGATCGAGCCGCCCTTCGCCACCGGCCAACCGTAGGCATGCCCGGCGCAGGTCAGCGCCATCCCGATCGCGGCGCTGAACGGCCGGTCGAGCGGGGCGTAGGCGTGGGCGGCGATGCCGCCGAACAGCGCGGCGCCCTCCGGGGTGCCCATCCGCCGGGCGAGCACCGTCGCCGGCAGCGCCGAGGGCAAGCCGAAACGCGCCAGCCGCAGCGGGTGGCGCGGGAAGTGGATCAGCGGGCGGTAGACGTCCTCGGCGAGCGCGTCGTAGCCGCGCGAAGGCGCACCGAAGACCCGCTTCCAGTTTCGCCCCGCCTCCCCCAGCCCGGCGGCGGTCGCCTCCAGCGAGCGCACCATCGTCGCCCCGCCGCCGCCGTCCAACGGGTGGGCGAGGTCGACCTCCGCCCAGCCCCACTCCAGCCCGTGGCGCTCCAGTTCCAGGCCGCGGGAGACAACCGCCGGCGAGGCGACGACCATCGGGTGCGCGGCGCTGCAGTCGTCGTGGATCAGCCCCGGCTCGGTCAGCTCGCCGCTGCGGGTGCCGCCGCCGATCCGCTCCTCGGCCTCGATCAAGGTCACCTCCACCCCGCGGCTCGCCAGCGTCGCCGCGCAGGCGAGGCCGTTGGGCCCGGAGCCGACGACGATCGCGCTAGGCATGGTGCAGCAGCCGTTCGTCGCCAAGCCAGGGCTGGCGCTTGACCATCTCGGCGACGTCGACCCAGCCCTCCTCGACGAGGCCGTCGGCGGCGTCCCAGATCCGGTAGCGCTGGCGCTGCACGTGGGCCGGCTGGGACTCCAGCGTCACCACCCGCAGCTCACCCGGGGCGAAGTGGCAGCGCTCCTGGACCGCGGCCAGCAGCCGGTGGTCGTGGAAGTGACCGTCGCCGAAGTTGTAGCCGAGGACGACGCCGGCGACGAGCTCGCCCTCGCGCACGTCATAGGCCTCGATGTCCTCGACCGCCCGCGCCGTCAGCGCGTTCAGCGCCCGGCCGTGTGAGTGCATCGAGCGGAAGGCGAGGCCTTTGTAAACCAGCACGTCGATCATGTCCTGCTCGTAGAAGTCCTCCAGCTGCCTGGTGACGATCGGCGCCGACTTGACGATCTCCCGGTCGAGCTTGTCCTCGGCGCCGGTGTCCTTGCGGAAGAGCCACTGGCTGGTCGCCCAGTTGCCGGCGTAGTAGCGCATCGAGGGCAGGAAGGAGACGAGGTCGGGGCGGAAGTTGCCGAGCACCGGCAGCCCGACGCAGATCAGGCCGAGGATGACCAGCAGCAGCGGGTCGTCGACCGAGGACCAGGGGACGTCGGCATAGTGGCCAAAGAGAAAGAAGAGGCCGAAGATCATGAACACGTTCCACTCCAGCGGCACTGCCAGCGGGAACGTGGAGAAGATGTGGACGTGGAAGATCACCATCCCGGCGAGGGCGATGGTGCCGAGCAGGCCGCCCTGGGTGAGGATCAGGATCAGCGGCAGGGTGAACTCGACCACCGTGCCGAGGTGGGCGCTCATCGCGCCGACCCGTGAGGGCAGCAGGTTCTCGGGATGGTCGGTGTAGAGCTGGGCCTTGGCGCGGCGCGATTTGTTCCATGGCGTGTTGCTGATCATCACCGTGACGACGAAGGGGAAGTGGCGGTTCAACTTCGAGGACGCCGCCCCCCACCAGATGCAGAGGAAGACCAGCTGGCAAGCGATGACCATGTTCGTCAGTGGGAAGAGGAAGACGATCGCCAGGGTGCCGTAGATCTCCGCCCGCGCCGCCAGGAACGGGACCTTGTCGCGCAGGCCGAGAGCGCCGAGGAAGGCCAGAAGGACGCCGTCCGCGACCGGGTCGAGGACGTCTCCGGAGGAGAGCAGGAGGAAGAGCCCCGACGCCAGCAGGCCGGCGTAGAGCGCAACGTCGAGCCAGGTCCGGGTCGTGCCGCGAGTGCCGGGAACCTTCTCCGGCCAGGGCGGCAGCCGCGTCGTCCCCGGCCGCAGCCAGTAGAGGAAGCCGCCGACCATCGGCTTGAAGCGCAGCGTCAGCGGCAGTGAGCCGGCACCAAGCCCGAGCACCTCCCAGAGCATCGTCCAGATGACGGCCTTCTGGAAGACGATCGGCTCGTACCAGGCGGGCCAGCCGCTGGTCGCGAAGATCAGCAGCGCCCCGAGGCCGGCGTAGGCGATGATCTTGAAGACGTAGAGGAAGTAGACCGCGACCGGGGTCCCGAACCCGTTCAGCGCCCAGTCCTGAGCCAGCGGTTTGATCCGCTCCAGGTGCGAGAGCCGTCGCCACTCGGAGACCTCGAACGGCGGCGGTGCAGGATCGAGCAGGCCCATGCCTGAGGAGCCTAACCTCAGGCAGGCGGCGGTTCGCCGATTCCTTGTTCGAAGCGCTCGCGATGTTCGTCCAGGCGCCGGGCAACCGCGACCTTGATCGCATCGACGAACGGCGTTCCCTCGAGTTGGTCTCCAGCCGCTTCGGCGAAGGTCTTATTGCCCAGGCAGGCCTCGGCGGCCACCTTGTCGACGAGCGCGACGGCTGCCTTCTGCGCCTCCCGTCGTTCGTCTTCGAGGTCATCGCGGTCGAGCCCGAGGACGCGGATGGTTTCGGCCCCGCGACGGCTTTCGTCGCGTTCGAAGATGCCCCCGAACTCGTCGAAGGTCAGGTGCTCACCCGGGTCGCTGCCCCGCAATGGATGCAGAAGCAGAGGCTGCTCGCGTTGGTCGAGGGCTTCGAGGGTTTCGTCTTCCTCGGGTTCGAACGTGCGAGTGGCGGCGATCGGGAACTGCGTCGACTTCTTGCTGTTGCACCGCTCGCAGGAGGGTAGGAGGTTGGTCCACTCGTAAGCCAGCCACCAGTACCCCGGATGGGCTCCGCCGTCCTCGTCGGCCACCCCGCCTTTTGGCCGCCAGTGCTCACCGCGGGGGAACGACTGCCCCGCGGACTTCCCGTCGCAGTAGGCGCAGCGCTTTTCGAAGACGTGCTCGAACAGCCACTCCTTCAGCTGCTTCCAGATCCCGCCGTTGAACTTAACCTCCTCGCCGGCCGCACGCTGACGCTTCAGCTCGGTCAGGCCGTTGCTCGCCCGCCTCTCCCAGCTCTCCCACCAAGCCGCATCCTCACCCGCGAGCTCGGAAGGGTCGAATCGCACCCTCCTCATGGCGTCCCTCCCTTCCGCCCGAGCCGCCGCAGGTACTGATCGGCTTCGCGGAAGACCTCCTGTCTTCGCTCCGCCGGGATCTCGGCCAGCCGCTGATTCAACGCCTCCCGCACCAGCCTCGTCCCCTCCCGCTCGGCCTGGGTCTCCTCCGGCTGCGGCAGCTCCTTACGGAGTTGCGTCGCCAGCTCCTCCGCCCGGCTGCGATCGCCCGCATTGGACAGACCGCCCGCGAGCAGGCTCCGGTATTCCTTCAGTCGCCTCTCGCTGGCGGGGTCCCGGGTCGAGGTCATCTCGAATGCCGGTCCGGTGAGGATCTGATCGGAACGCCAGCCGGTGAAGTCGTCCTTGATGACGGTCGCGACGATCCCTCCCTCCTCGCGCTGCAACTGGATCAGGCAGCCGTCGTCGACGCTGCCCACCACTAGCGGCGAATGGGTCGAAGCAATCAGCTGCACGCCCGGAAAGCGTTCCCTGACGAGAGGGATGATCGTGCGCTGCCATTCGGGGTGCAGATGCAGGTCGATCTCGTCCACGAGGACCATCGCTTGCATCTGGTGCGGAGCTTCGGCGTCCTCGCCGTAGATCTGGAAGAGGCGGCGGAGCAGGACTCCGATCCATCCGAGCATCGCCGTCATCCCGCGTGAGAGCTGATCCAGCGAGAGTACGCCGTCCTCCGTCCGGACCAGAACCTGCCAGGTCTCGGGATCGTAGCCGGCGAACTCGAAGTCGACCCCGGGGGTCAGATCGCCAACGATCGAGAAGAACGTCTCGAGCATGCGCCGGGAGCGTCGGCCATGACTGGAGAGGGCATCGGAGCTCACGGCCGCGTTGAGGATCCACTGCTGCAGGTCGCCGACGCGGTGGTCCACCACGTTGCCCGCCAAGGGCAGCACATCCCCCGCCGACGGGTCAGGGTCCTGTTCGGGCCCGGGACCGAGCAACGCGTCTCCGCGCGCGCCGCGCAGCGGGGGGAAACCGAGTGCGAGCCAGAGGCCTTCGGAAACGGGCGACATTGCCTCCGCCCGTACCGACACCTTCCGCTCGCCGGTCCGGGAGATGACGGTTCGCACCCTCTCCCCCTCCAGCTCCAGCTCGATGCTGCCGCTCTTCGCTCCGGCGCGCAGCAGTCCCTCGGCCGCACGGTCGACCTCCGGACCTTCTCCCGCGAGCGCGATCGCGATCGCTCTGAGCACCGTCGACTTGCCGGACCCGTTGTCGCCGAGCAGGACCGTCGCGTTCGGTCCAAAGGACAGGTTCAGGGATCGGAAGGGCCCCACGTCGCGCAGGCGCAGGCTTCGAGCCACGGGGGGCCGGGCCGGGCGCGGCCGGCGCGAAACCAATCCCTGGGCTCTGGCGGCATCGTGAAGGTTTTTGACGAACCCCTCGAGCTCGCGGCCATCGGTGCTGCGATAGGGGATCAAGCGCACGCTGAACCGCTCGAACATGCTCCGAGCCAGCAGCGAGAAGTCCTCAGACTCCCATGGAACCAGAGCCCAGTGCGGATGGCTTCCGGTCATCGGTGGCAGGGCTTCGAAGTATCGCTCGATCGTCTCCACCCGCGCACCGACGAAGAGCAAGGTGCGCGAAGCGTGCAGAGTGGTGAGGAAACGCTCGAAATCCCGGCTTTCGAGAAGCGCTGCCCGGAACTGTCGCCAGCCGAGGCGCAGGCTGGCGGGCCTGGCCACCGCTCCCTTGAGGTGAGCGAGGAAGAAGTCGTCGGTCCGGAAAAGACGCTGGAGGCTGAGCCCGTCGTCTTCGTAGGGAAGGAGGAGGGTCGGATCGCGCTTCTCGAATGCCGCCTCCACGCCCTCCCAGGCGTCGGTGAGGACGCCGGCAAAGGGGAGCTCCACCAATTGCCGCCAAGCCCGTCGCACGGGCCCGGGTGGATTCGCGCGGTTGGAGCCCTGAGCCGCCGCGGCTATCTCAGCTGCCGTCGCGTAGGGCGCGAGGAGCTGGGCCATCAACTCGAAGTCGCCGTCGAGGAGGGTTCGCTCCATTAGCGCCGACTGCTGCGGGGTGAAACGATCCCGGTGGAAGTCCAGCAGAACGCGAAACACGCTGGGCAGGGACGGAGCATCCGGAATCAGGTCGAGGTCGGCCCCCAGGAACAGGCTGCACTCGCCGTCCTGCAGGGCCTGGCGGAGTTCGGCCGGGGGATCCGGAAAAGCCGGGGCCGACTGGGAAGGGATGGCGCTCGCCCTCCGCGGCCGCGAGTCAGCGTCGACCCTTTCCCGGCGAGCCCGCGCCAGCTCCGCGAGGAGCAGCGCGATCCCGACGAAGGCGATGACCAGCAAGGAGAGGAGGGTCAGCGCGACGAAGCTCACGACGCCACCCTGGTCCCATCCCAGGCGGAGAGCAGCTTCCGCCCCCAGCGCACCGCCTCGAGCGGTTGGCTGATGCAGATGGTGCCTGAGAGCAGGAACTGCCTGACTCCGAGCCGGTGGAAATGCCAAAGATCGGAGACCTCGGCGATCGACGGTTTCTCCCCCCGCTCCAGGGAGACCAGCATCCCTGCCGCGAGCATCACCTCCTTGCCCTGCCGGCGCCCGTGGTCGACGATTCGCTCGGTGGCGGCCATCAGGTCGCGCGGGCCCACCTCGATGCTGAGGTCGCCGCGGGCGATCACCAACTCGTCGGCGTGTTCGGCGATCTCCGTGAGATTGTCGAGCCCCACCTGGGACTCAACCTTGGCCAGCACCCGGGCACACGGCAGCATCGCCCGCACCCTCTCCACATCCGTCGCCTTGGCGGCCATCGAGACAGCCACCTCGACCTTGCTGTCGGGCTCGAAGCTGACGAGGACGCCATCGTCGTCCCCTCGCGAGCGATAGAGAACTTCGGAGTCAGGAAGGTTGATGGAGCGCGAAGCGGTGATCATGCCGGCCTCCGAGATCACCTCGACCCAGAAGCCCTGCTCGTCCTTCTGCTCCACCCGCAGCTCCAGTTCCCCGTCGCAGATGAGGACGCGGTGCCCGGGATGGAGGTCGGTGATGAAGGAGGCGAGCCCGACGGTCCCGACGCTGGTGCTGCCGTCGTGCTCGCAGAGCCCTCCGTCGTCGAACCGGAGCAGCAGCTGATCCCCTCGCTCGACCGGGAAGTCGTCCGTGTAGCTGCTGATCCGGGGCTTGCCGCCGGGAAGGTCGACGATGATCCGGAACTCCTCCCGTATCTGCCGGGCAGCCTGTTCCAGTTCCTCGAAGTTGTCGCGGTACTCGGCGGGCTTGTAGCCCTTCGCGATCAGCCTGATGCCGGCGCATCCCTCTTCCGCCAGGCGGGTGACCAGGGTGGCCGTTGCTTGGCGCCTGGTCATCGTAATCAGCAGGCGGCTCGACTCAGAGGGTGCCATCGACCGCTCCTTCCTCCAGGCGGCGTCGCAGCCGGAGCAGGTTGAGGGCGATCCCGTCCTCGCGAATCGCCCCTTGCCATACGAGTCCCTCGAGCTCCTCCACCGCGACGTCTCGCTCGAGTACGTCCTCGGTCTCCTCGGCCTCGGCAGGCCCTTGGCGAAGGTCCTGCGCGAGCACGTGGTGAACGACGTGGCGCACCTTCAGCATCGGTGTCGAGGTGGCGAAGACCTCGAGGCGGCCGGCCCGATAGCCGAGCTCCTCGCGAAGCTCACGCGCCGCCGCCTCCAACGGCTCCTCGTCCGCTTCGATCCGGCCGGCCACCACCCGCAGCACCCGGCTCCCGGTCTCGGGCCGCCACTCGTCAATCATCGCCAGCCGGCGCTCCGCCGTGATCGGGTAGACCCGTACCGCATCCGGACACGCGATCGACTCGTACTGGATCGTGCCCCCAGCGGGCATCTCCACCTGGCGGTGATAGACGTCGAAGATGATCCCCGCGAACACCCGGCTGCCCAGCCCCGCGATTCCTCCTCCGTTCATCCTCATGCCACCCATGCACGTTGAACGACAGGAGGCATGATCAAGTCCCTCGCCGTCTGCAGGTCGATTCCCCGTGCCCTGGCGATTACGAGGGCCGTCGCCTCCTGGGCAACCAAGACCGCGTAGGTCAGCTTGCCCGTCAGGACCTCGAAGTAGCCGGGACGCGGCTCGCGGACGACCGCATCGCGACGATGCACCGCGCTGGCCGGGTCCGAGAGCATGGCGTCGCCGGGGGCGACCACGATGTTGGGAATCAGGCGGGTGACCCGCACCTCGGGTTCGGCGAACAGGGGAACGAGGCGGCGGTACTCGGCGACGATCCGCCGGCCGATCTCCCGGCGCAGCTCCTCCGAGCAGGCCGCGGGTTCCTCGCCGGCTTCGGCGCAGATCTCCCCCAGCCTCTCGACCAACTCCCGGGCGGCCCCGTCCATCTCCGCCGCGGCGCCAGCCTCGCCCGCGACGAGCGCCAACGGACCCGCCCACCCATCGTCGGCGAGGTCCGCCCGAACCAGCTCGACCCACGCCTCCGGGCACCCGTCAGCGGGGTGGAAGGCCAGGTTGCAAACCGTCTCCGCCAGGACCAGCGCCCGGCCGGTGCCCAGGTTGGTGTGGTTCCCGAAGACGCCGCGATGGAAGTACATCGAGGGAGCCTCCACCAGCGCTCGCGGCAGGAGGACCTCGGCCATCATCCGCAAGCGGGCGGTGCTCCGCTGGCGCTCCTCGCCAATCCCCTCCCCGAGGCGCCCGAGCCCGTGCCAGGCGACGTTGACCACGTAGTCGGCCTCGATTTCGACCTCGCCCTCTGGAGAGACGACGTCGAGGCGGTAGGAACCGACGTCCCCCTCGATCGAGCGAACGCGATGCCGGCTGAGGACCTCCACACCCTCCGCCGTGGCCAGCTCCCCCCGGATCGCCCCGCTGAGGGCCGCGGCGTCGATCACGGACTCACGGGACTCCAGGGCGAGCTCGACGCGCGAGGAGTCGACGAGCCGTTCGTACTCGGACGCGGCGAGGCGACGGTGCCGCTCCCCCGGGGGGCCGAAGGGCAACGAGGAGTCGATTCCTTCCTCGACGAGCTTCCGGTGGAACTCCCGCAACTGCTCGGCGAACGCCAGGTACTCCTCCCCGGAGGTCATCGAGTCGGTGGTGATGAACTGCCACCATCGACCCGGGGCGGACCTGACGGCATCGGGCCAGCGCTGGAGCAGGGCGAGCGCCCCCAGCGTGCAGCGCTGGGCCGTGTTCAGCGAGCCGGCGACGAAGGGGTCACCGCTGTAATGCTCGCCCAGGTGAAGGCGGCGTCCATGGCGCCCGCTCGCCCCCGACAGGGGCCGCGGCTGCTCGTCGAGCACCTTCACTTCATACCCGTGCTTCGCCAGTTCGCAGGCGACGAGGGCCCCGATGCCGCCCCCGATCACGTAGACCCTCCGTTCAACGGACATCGGCCCACTCCCGGCGCAGGTCGTAGAAGGGAAGCAGGTCCTCCGCATCGCCAGCCAAGCGTCGACCGCGGTCGACGCTTGGCTCCCAGGCCGCGTCGAGGACCTCGCGGTCGGCACCGACGACCGCCGCCGCCTCGAGCATGATCCGGTGCAGGCGCAGCGCCCGCTCGGCGGGTCCCATCGCCCTGACCAGCGGCACCACGGCGGCGATCGTTCGCTGCAGTTCCTCGGTCCAGCGAGCGACCTGCCCGCTCCCCGGCCAGAAGATCTCTCCGTCGCGATCGCGCGCGCAGACAACCGCGCGGTGCGTCACCTCAGCGGCGGGCCGACGGAAGAGCGGGTTGGCGAAGAGATCGAAGCGCACGTCCTCCTCGGCATCGCATTCGAAGACGACGTCGATCCGCGCCGGCACCGCCGGCCACTCCTCCAGCTCCGACCAGAGCCGGCTCGGTTCGAGGTCGAAGGCGGAGCGGACGACTAGACAGCGACCGGGGATCGCGCCCGGGTACGGGCCATGTCGTTCGGTTCCAAGCCGGTGGTTGCAGAAGTAGAGCGCCTCCGAGTAGGCCCAAAGGGTCGAGCAGAATGCGTTCAGCGTCGGGATCGAGGCGGAGTCGCCGCCGGTTTCAGCCCACCCGCGGTCGACCGGCGCCAGCAGCGGCCGGGCCAGCAGGTGGCGCCCGTCGTCGTTAAGGAGGAAGCCCGACTTCCCGGCGGCAACCAGGCCCAGCAGCTCCCGCGCGTAGGCCAGGCGCCGCTCGCGGGGCCAGCCAGCAGCCCTGATCCCATAGGCCGAGAAGAAGAACAGCAACAACGTCGAGGTGGGGTTGCGAGGAGCTCTCCGCTCGCCAACCGAAAGTGCCCGCTCCACCGCCTCGACCAGGGTTCCGCCCACGGCAAGGCCCGCTTCCGGGAGACCGACCGGCCAAAACTTGTCGAAGTCCTTTCGCGCCAGCACCCACTCGATTCCCCGTGCGTAGCGATCGAGGGCGGTGAGCAACTCCCCGTCGGGGTCATGCCGATACACGCGCCACCTCCCGCTCGGCGTCGATTTCGATCGTCGCCCCGGGCGGAATCGCTTCCACCGCGCCCTCTACCCCGACCAGACAGGGGCGTCCGGCCTCGCGGGCGAGAATCGCGCCGTGAGAAGCGATCCCGCCGCTGGCGAAGACGAAGCCCGCCGCTCGCTCCATGACCAGGACCGCGTCGGGGGTGGCATGGTCGGCGACCACGATCGCGCCGGAGGGAACGTCCCGCCATGCCGAGAAGTCGGCGACGATCCAGGCGGGCGCGGAGACCGAGGCGAGGACCGCGGCGGTTCCGGAAAGCTCGAAACGTCTCATGGGCAGCTCCCCCGCAGGATCGTGACCAGCGCCTCGCGCGAGGAGTCGAACATTGGCGGCAATCCGTCGAGCGTCCGATCGGCGATCTCCTCCGGCGAGCCGCCGTCCTCGCGCGCGGCTCGGTGCGACTCGAGAGCGCGCAGCGCCGCCGGGCGCCAGTCGCTGGCGGTGAGGCGCCACTCCTGGCCGCCGAGCAACAGTGCGAAGGTGGCGGAGTAGACGTCGAGCCGGGGCAGGGACCGCTCCGTGGCGGCCCGCCCGAGGAAGTTCACGGCGTCCGCCAGCTCCTCCTCGCAGCCGGCGGTCGTGCCGCGCAGCAGGCCGAAGACCATCATCGCCGTCGGCCCGATCTCCGGCTTCCCGCCGACCTCGGCCGGCAGGCCGCCGTCGTCGAGGCTTTCGCCGAGGTAGCGGATCGCGCGGTCGCGCACGCGTTCGCGCTGGGTGATCAGCTGGTGCAGAAAGCAGACGACCTGCGCGGTCACGTAAGGCTCGGAACTGCCGTTGTTGCCCCAGCCTCCCTCGTCCTTCTGCTCCAGCGCGACCCAGTCGAGGCCGTCGTGGACCTTCCCCTCCAGACGGTCGTCGATCAGAGCATATTCCTGCTCGTCCAGCACTTCGGCGAGGTGGCGAACGTTGGGCGTCACCGCCAGCAGGGCGTCGAGCACGTAGGCGGTGGTGAGGAGGTGACCGCGGGCGTTCATGTCGCCCGAAGCGGGCCACCCCTTCCCCTTGGAGGTGTGCTGGACGAGATAGTGGACCCCTCGTCCGACCCGGCGCTCCGGGCGGCTGTCGAGCTGGTTCAGGATCTTGATCGCGGAAGCGGTCTCCCGCGGAGAAGGCTGGATCTCGAGCGCCGTCGGGAAGCCAGGCGGATGGTCGCCCCTGTCGATCGCCCCGAATCCGCCCAGCTCGGGATTGTGGTGGTCGGCTATCCACTTGCGGGTCGGCGCGATCGAGTCGGCATCGAGATCGAGAACCTTGTGTAGAGCGGACGCCGCCCACGCGGTAAGGCTGATATCCCCGACGCAACCTGGCTCGCCGACCCGGAGGGGCCAGGAACCGTCCGGGAGCTGCGCCGCGGCGAGGTGCAGGGCGGCGACCGCCGAGAGCTTCCCCAGCCGCTCTCGCAACTCGTCGGAAACCGGAATCCGGCCTGCCGCCAGCACCGAGGCCTCCTCCATGATCGCGAGGAGCCGCGTTGCCACCGCCAGGTTCCAATCCCGCCTCCTTTCCCGCCCGACGGTGTGCTGGCTGAGGCCGATCTTTTCGCCGATCTCCGCATACCGGGCTTCGGCCGCGAGATCGATCCCGTCCAGCCCGTAGAGCAGTTCCGCGCACTCGCCCGGACCCTCCTGGCCGGACGTCTCGACCGCCTTGCGAAGCAGCGTCTCAAGCGAGCAGTCGGCCTCCTCCGGTATTTCCCTGACCGCGTTCAGGATCGCCGTAAGGCCCGTCAGGCTCTGCTCCTGCGCCTTCTTCACGCCAAAGCGCGTCACCCTGTCGAGGTCTTTGACAAGCTCGTCTCGGCTGGGAGCAGTGAAACCCGACATCGACCCGATCCTTTGGCACGCGCGCCGGCAGCTGGTTGAACGGCGCTGAACGAAGCGAAAATCTATATGTAAATATTTCGGTACGCGTTGTGTCCCACGACGGGACCGGCTCCGACTCAGACGCGTCGCCCGCGGTTCACAGGCGGTCGTGCTCATGCCGCCAACGGACGATCCCGGCGGTCCGCCTCCTGCTGGTGCAGCATCCGCACGAACGGCCCTTTGCCCGCCGCCAGTTGTTGGAAGGTCCCTTCTTCGCGGATCGCGCCGTCTTCGAGGACGACAATCCGGTCGAAGTTCTGCAGGGTTCGCAAGCGGTGGGCCACCATCAGCACGGTGACTCCGCCAAGCGAGTCGATCGCCGCCTGCACCCCGCGCTCGGACACGGAATCCAGCGAGGAGGTGGGCTCGTCGAGCAGGAGCAGATCGGGCTTCCGCAGAAGGCTTCGAGCGATGCAGATCCGCTGCCGTTGACCGCCCGAGAGGGTCGATCCCCGCTCGCTGATCTCGGACTCGTAGCCCTTCACCATCACCAGCACGTCGTCGTGGATTTGCGCCCGCCGGGCGGCCTCTTCGATCTCGGTGCGATCGGCTGAATCGCCGAAGGCGATGTTCCCAGCAACGGTGTCCCGCAGGATGTGGGGGGACTGGGGCACATACCCAACCCACTCCGCCAGCAGCTCGTGGTCCAGCGTCCGCAGCGGCTCGCCGAACAGCATCACGCTGCCGCCGAACCCGTGGTGGAAGCGACGCAGGATCTGCAGCAGCGTCGACTTGCCGCACCCCGAGTGACCGACGATTCCGACTCGTTCGCCCCGCTCCACGACGAGGTCGATTCCATTCAACACGGGCCGCGCGGCTCCCAGGTGGGTGTAGCGGAGCCCAGTTACCTGGACCGCGGGTGCCGCCCGGGCAGGAGACCGCGACGGCTCCCGTCCAGCCGGGCGGACGAATCCCTCGTCCTCCGGCTCGCTCAATAGGTCGAGCAGGTCGCGTGCCTGCAGGCTGCTCTCGGAGGTCTCGTCGATGATCCGGTGCAGCTCGCGCAACGGCATCAGCACGCCGGTGAAGAGCAGCGCGTAGGTCGTCACATCCCCGGCCGAGCCGGCGCCGGCGGTGACCTCGAGCGCAACCCAGAGAACGGCCAGCAACCAGAACCCCTCGTTGAGGAACTTCCAGGCGTCGAAAAGCGACATCGCCCGGTGGTGCCGCAGCTCCGTCGCCCGCAGCAGATCGCAGGCCGCCGAGACGCGCTCGGTGAAATAGCCCTGGGCGCCTGCCGCCCGGACGGAGTCGAGCAGCGGCAGCAGCTCGACGATCTGCCCGTCAATCTCGTCCTTGTGGTTGCGCACTTCGACCCGGATCCCAGCCTGGCTCCGGACCTGGAGCCTGACGATCGCCAGGCTCGTCGGCACGACCATCGCCATCACCAGCCCGACCTCGAGGTTCTTGGCGAGGGCGACGACCAACGCCGCCACCGCGGTGACCACCGCCGGCAGCAAGTCCATCGCTCCCAGCTTCAGCAGTTTGGTGGTCCCCTCGATGCTGCGGTTGGCGCGGCCGTAGAGCTGGCCGATGCGGGTCCCGCGCAACTGGTCGAGGTCCAGCCGCAGCATGTGCCGGCAGGCACGGGTGCGGTTGTCCCGTTCGAGCGCCGTGCCGACACTCTCGACCAGCTGTCGGCGGGCGACCTCGAGCAGCTGCTGGGTCACCACCAGCAGACCGATCGCACCCAGGTAGGGCCCAACGTCGACCAGGCCGATGCTCCCCGCCGAAACGGTGCGGTTGACCAGAAGCCCGATCAGGAGCGGAACCGCCGCCCGCAGGATCGCCGACCCGGTCATCGCTACGAAGGCGATCCCGAGCATCGCCTTCGCGCGGCGGTCGAGCATCCTCCAGACGCTCAACCAGAGACGGGTGACGCCGATCTCGTAGGCGACGGCTCCGTCCGGCATCAGAACTCGATCTCCCACTCGAGGACGTAGAGGGTGTTCGCCTGCGGGAAGACGACGACGTGCTCGATCAAGGGCAGCTCCTGGTGGGCGACGTCGGGAAGGATCGACAGCGGCTCCCCCTCCGGCACCAGGTCGGTGAGCCCGTCCCCGACTCGGTAGGTCCAAAGACGAGCCGGAGGCATGTAGCTGGGCTCGCTGACCGGTTCGACCCGCAGGAGCAGGTAGCGGGCGGGGCGGTCGGTGTGGACCACGTCGCGGAAGATCGGGCCGGCGAAGGAGGCGCTCAACCGGGTCGAGAGCGAATCGCCGGCCATGAACGCGCCGACCGCCGGGATCGCCGACTTGTGCAGGCGCCGGTCCCCGCTCTGCAGCCGCTCCTCGGAGAGTCCCGTCTGGACCAGGTCGAGCTGGTCGTCCTTCCCGCGCAGCGTCATGTCCAGCTCCAGGTGCTCCGCGGCCCCGGGCAGCATGATGCTGCGGTCCATCCAGCTCTGACGTCCGTCGCCGAAGAAGGCGGTGATCGTCTCCGCTTCGAGCCCCGATCGCTCCACCCCGACGCGCCAGAACCGCTTAATCCCCACAACCCCCAACCCCTCGACCTCGCTGGCCGACTCAGTCCAGCGTTTGCCGGGGGAGGAAGGCGGTTTCTCCTCGGCGTCGGGGAGGGCGTCGCTGAGCCAGAAGCCGGGCTTGCCCAGCCCGATCGCCTCCAGCACCAGCGCAAGGCGGAACGCCGCCCCCACCACCCGGGAGCTCATCAACGTCAGCGGGCGCTCGGTGGCGATGAACTGCGGGGCGAGCTGGGCCAGCCAGAGGGTGAAGAAGGCCCCGGGAACGCCGATCGCCAGCAGCGGCCGCATCGCCCCGGGCAGCGACGCGTCGGTCAGGGGCCAGGTTTCCATGTCGGGGAAGGCCGTGATCGCCGAGATCAGGAAGACGGTGAAGATGACGGCGATCTGGCGCCCCGCCAAGAACCGCTGGATGCCGAAGTTGTCACGGAACTCGCGATGGAGCCGCAGCGCCAGCGGGTGGGTGAGGGCGACGCCGCTGAGGTCGGACGTCTTCAGCTGGGTGACGCTGATGTGGAGGGCCTCGAAGAGACCCAACACCAGGAGGCTGATGAAGAACGCAAACAGGCTGACTACGCCCCCCTGGTCGCCCAGCAGATGGCTTTCGCCCGCGGCCAGACCGCCGATGACCAGGTAGGAGACGATCAGGAAGATCGACCCGCCGACGATCGCGCTGAGCCGCGAGAGCGCCCGCTGCCCCGGCCCGACCACCTTCTTGTGGTCGAACGTGCGGCCGACGGCGTCGCCCAGTCGCTTGGCGATCAGGGCGAGCGCCTGCGGCCTTCCCTTGCCGGCCTCGCCGAAGACGCGGCGGGTTTCGGCGGCGAGCTCCTCGTGGGAGAGGTGCTGCCTCACCTCGGGATCCGCCCAGAGCAGCTGCACGACTTCGTCGGGCCCGAGGCCGCACTCCGCGGCGGCCACGCGCAGTTCCCTCGCCAACGCGCGCGACGGGTCGGAGTCGTTCAGCTGCGACGGCGGCGCTTTCGGCCAGCGCAGCCGCGGGCCAGTGTGGGTGGTGGTCGTCGACATGGTCGCCTCTCCTCTCTCCTATTTGCCGGGCGGCATCGGCTCGAGCAGAAGGTCGCCGATCTGCTTGGTCACCCTCTGGCTCTCGCCGTCCCCCCAGTGAGCCTCGAATTTGAGGACGAGACCGTGCGGGGCCTCCTCGTGGCGGACGACCGCGTGGACCACCTCCGGCGCATCCACGGCCGTGCCGTCGATGCGCAGCGAACCCCCGGCGGCAAGTTCGCGGCCGTAGCGCTCCAGCAACTTGCCGAACTCCACGGTCGAGAGCGATCCCTCGAAATTCACAATCCATCTGTCGCGATGACGGTGGTGCGGTTTCACTTTTTCCTCCTCTGTCGACGCACTCGATCCAGCACATCCATGGTCAGCAGACAAGGGAGTCGGCGACGGAGGGACTTTTCAGCGCCCTTGCTCCACCGACCCGACCGGCACCGGGAAGGGCGCGAATAGCAGCGACTTTCAGGCACCGTTCCCGGCACCCCGCGGGCCCCGTCCCTCGGCGCCCTGGACCTCCTCACCGATCGGTGGCGTAAAGCGAGGAAACCGAGGGTCGCAACCGAGGGATGCCTCGACGGAACCGATCGGCATAGGAGGCGCGGCGGGGCCTGGCCCCGCCGCTTCGCGAATTCGTGACGGCACGGTCTCTGCCGGGCTCACCCGTGGTCCGCTGATCTCCTCCTAGCCCGCGATGAGGTCAGTCCTCGCCGGAGGCGAGCTCTGCGAGCTCATCGAAGTCTTCGACGTCGATGACGTCCTCCTCGTCCTCCTCCACAGGCTCCGCGCCACAGGCGGGGCAGGCGGTCGGCGGCAGATCGAAGACCTCATGGAGCGCCAGATGAAGCGCACCGGCGACCCCGAGCATGTCCGTCGTGTGCCGGATCGAGTCGGACCAGTGCCGAGGATCGACCCACGTCTGGCCACGAGTCTGCATCAGCTGCAGATCCCGGTCGAGCATCATCTTCAGAAGACGGGCCGCGTCGGCGCCTTCCGAGAAGCCGCGTTGCGCGCGCCAGAACGGCAGCCGAGGGTCTTCGGCGTCGGCCGCCTTCTTCTCCGCCCGCCGGAGTTCGGCGGCCTCTCGTTCACGTTTGCGGATCTCCTCGCGCGCGGCCTTGCGAGCCCGCACGCTCGCCCGATCCGTGGCCTGATCGGCCGCGAGCGCCTCGAGCAGGTCCTTGTCCTTGAACAGCTCGCGGACCATTCGCTTGCGCAGGTCGAGCGGGCGGCTGCGCGGCGCCTTCACTCGCAGCCGAGACTGCGCCTTCGCCTTCGCCTCCTCGATCCGCTCGGGCGGCACCTGCGCGTACCGGCTCACCTTCCGCCCCTGCTCGTTCTCGACCGTCCCGATCACCTCGACCAGGCCCTTCTTGATCAGGTCCTGGCCGATTCGCGGCCCGACCGTCTTCGGGTTCAGTCCAGTGCGGGCGACGACTTCCGCCTCCGTGCCAGGGGTGGCCAGGGCGAGGTACACCTCCCTGGCCTTCGGGCTGAGGCCCGAAACGGGATCCATGGCAGGTCTACTTTCCGGACTTGAGCGCGCCGGCCGACTTGGTCACGCCCAGGGCAACGGACGCCTTGACCGCCATCCCCTCCAGCTCAGCCTTGACCCGGGACTCGAGGCTAGGGCGCCGCTGGACCACCAGGTTCATGTCGCGGCGAGTCTTGTCAGCGACCTTCACGATCCGCTCCGAGGAAGGGACGATGAAGTCGTCGACGATCAGGTCGTCCGTGCGGGTGATGTAGATGGACGGGATCCTGCCGATCTTCCGCCTGCACAACATGACGTCGGCGGTATCGGGGCGACTCCCGAGCGCGCGCTGAACGCGTCCGTCATAGGAGGGCGTCGTCGTCGACCACACGTAGGTGGCGATGTACTCCGCGACGGCCGCCTCGACTTCGTCAGGGTCTTCGAGACTCGGACCCTGCGGAAAAGTCTCCTCGTACAGGTCGACCTTGGTCATCGCCTTTTCGACCCGCTCGTCGTTGCTGGCGGCAACGCCGCGGCTGGTCAGGACGTCGGCAATCCGCTCGATCACCTTCTCCTTGAGACGAACGATGTCCCCGTCTTCGTCGGTGGCGGCAAAGCCGTTTTCAGCAAAGACTTCGTCGACTCGGGTGGCAAGGTCGAACGTCGAATACGCCGCCTGCCGCTGCATGGTGCTCATATCAATCTCCTCGTTCTCCCCGTGGGGTAGCGAATGGAATGGATTCGGTCCTGAGCTTGAACCGAACCAGCACGGTACCCATTCGCGACGCAACCCGCAACCGCCGCGATCCAAAGACCCCAGTTTCCAACTGGGAATTGCCTTTTCACAAGGAGGACGGCGCCAAGGCACTGGCCAGTCGCCGCCTCGACGTGCGAATCATCGTCCTTCTCGATCCGGAGGCCGAACGCCAACGCGCCTGCCGCAACGACCCCCACAGGGACCAGAACCGCCGTCAAGAAACCGGCTACAAATCGCCTCCCCGCCGTGCGGGGAAACCTCAGAGAGTGAACGCCGTGTCTCGGCGTCGGCCATACCGCTACGGGGATTCGAACCCCGGTTTCCGGACTGAGAATCCGGCGTCCTAGTCCCCTAGACGATAGCGGCGAGGAGACGGCCATTTTAGCGGGGCGGCGGCGGGAGGGTGTGGGAGGTCGGTCACAGGGCGGCTTGGCGGGGCGGCCGGGGGCGTTTGGCGCCCAACCGGTAAATTGGCCTCCCGCGCGGCTGTGGCGGAACTGGTAGACGCGCACGGTTCAGGTCCGTGTGGGCGAAAGCTCGTGGAGGTTCGACTCCTCTCAGCCGCACTAGGTGGGACTACGCGACCGGCTCGGGGGCGCCTGCGGGCGCCCCCGCAGCGGTGGCGGAGATGTCCTCGGTGAACTCCGGCCAGAGCGCCCGGGGCAGGTCGTGCCCCATGCCTGGGACCATCTTCAGGCGGGCGCCGGGGATCGCCTTCGCGGTGGCGCGGCCGCCGGAGGGGTTGACGAGGACGTCGTTGGCGCCGTGGATGACCAGGGCCGGAAGGTTCAGCTGGCGCAGACCCGGGGTGCGGTCGCCGGAGGCGGTGATCGCGTGCAGCTGGCGGGCGATGCCGGCCTGGCTGTGGCCGCGGTCGAAGGAGCGGCCGGCGATCTCGCGCACCCGCTCTTCGTCGAAGGGGAAGCCCGGGGAGCCGATGACCTTGAAGGTCTTGACCACGCGCTCGATCGCCGCCTCGCGCTCGCGCGGCGGTTTCGCCAGCAGCAGGCCGAAGGTTTTGTAGCTGGGGTGGCCGACCCGCCGGCTGCCGGTGGTCGACATGATCGAGGTCAGGGAGAGGACGCGATCCGGGTGGTCGATCGCCGCGGTCTGCGCGATCATCCCGCCCATCGAGGCGCCGACCAGGTGGGCGGCGTCGATCCCGAGGTGGTCCATCAGGCCGACGGTGTCGGTGGCCATGTCGGAGAGGAGATAGGGCGCGTTGGCGCGGCGGCCGACCGTCATCGCCAGCAGGTTCGGCACGCCGGCGCGCTTGATCTTGGTCGAGCGGCCGATGTCGCGGTTGTCGAAGCGGACGACGCGGAAGCCACGCTCGGCCAGTAGCCCGCAGAACCCCTCGTCCCAGGCGATCATCTGCGTCGCCAAACCCATCACCAGCAGCAGGGGCTCCCCGTCGGGGTCACCCATCTCCTGGTAGCAGAGCTCGATCCCGTTGGCAGGGGCAAGCAGTTCCTCACCGAAGCGATGCATCTGTGGAGCGTACCCGTCCTGGCTGACCAGCCAAACCGCCGGCGTTCGTCCTTTTCCGGTCATACGTGGGGGAAAGGACGAACGCCGACCGGTAGAAAGGGTTGATGCGCACGGCGATCGTTTCCGACCTGCACCTTGGCGTCGCCTCGGACGAGGACGTGCTGCGCGACCCCGCGGTGCGTCGCGTGCTGCTGGAGGAGATCGCTGGCGCCGACCGCGTCGTCCTCCTCGGCGACGTGATCGAGCTGCGCAACCTGCCGGTCGGGCCCTCACTCGCCCGCGCCCGCCCCTTCTTCGAAGAGCTGGGCGAAACGATCGGTGACGTCGAGGTCGTCCTCGTCCCCGGCAACCACGACCACCGCCTCGCCGAGCCGCTGCTCGACGCGCGCTCGATCGCCGGCGAGCCAAGGCTGGAGCTCGATCACCGCCACTCCCCCACTGGCCCCGCCACCCTGGTCGACGAGTGGCTGGGACAGGCACGCCTCGGCATCGCCTACCCCGGAATCTGGCTGCGCGAGGACGTCTACGCGACCCACGGCCATTACATGGACGCCCACCTGAAGCTGCCCCGGGCCGAGTGCATCGCCGCAGCGCTGGTGGCCCGCGCCTCCCGGCCGCTGCCCGAGGCGGCCAGCCCGGACGACTACGAACGCATCCTCCGTCCCCTGTACGGCTTCGCCTACGGCCTCGCCCAGGTGCTGCCGATCCAGCGCCGCCGCAACGGGCCCTTCGAGCGCGCCTGGGAGGTGCTCGCCGGCGAAGAGCGGAGGACCACGCTCGGCGCTCGCGCCGCCCGGGCCGGCTTCCCGCTGGCGATCCGCGGCCTCAATGGCCTGCTGCGCGCCGACTTCGAAGCCGATGTGACGGTGAAGGCGATCTTCCGCACCGGCGTCGAGGCCGCGGTCGAGATGGCGACCCGCCTCGGGGTCGACGACGTCCACGTGGTCACCGGCCATACCCACCGCGGCGGCCCGCTGCCGAGCGAACCCGAGTGGCCCCTCCCCCGCGGCGGCCGCCTCCACAACACCGGCAGCTGGGTCTTCTCCTCGGCCTTCCACCAACCCGGCACCCCGCCGAACTCCTACTGGCCGGGGACGATCACCTGGCTGGAAGACGAGGCGCCACCGCGCCGGGAGCAGCTACTGCTCGAGCACTCGCACGAGCAGATGACGGACCTGATCAGGCGTTTGGCAGCCACTCGGCGATGATGCCGCCGATCTGCGGCCCGGCGTCCTCCTGCAGGAAGTGGGAGGCATCCTCGATCGGGCGCGGCGGCGGGAAGTTCAGCTGGCTGGAGACCCGCTCGCCGACCGAGAAGGGCAGCACCGGGTCGGAGTCCGCCCAGAGGACCAGCGCCGGACGGTCGTCCTCGCGCAGCGCGTCGGCGACCTTTTTGCCCTCGGCGGCGCCGGGTGCGTCGGGCTCGGTCGGGAGGATCAGCGGGAAGGCGCGGGTGCCGGCCTTCGAGGGGCCGTCTATATAAGGGGCCTCGTAGGCGGCGATCACCTCGTCGCCCGGGTCGTTCTTGCAGCCGCCGCGGACCAGCATCCCGACCGGCACCTCGTCGCTCTCGCGGACGAACTCGCGGAAGGCGAGCCAGGCCTCGCTCATCTTCTGGTGGCCGGTGAAGGGGCCGGTCTCCATGATCACCAGGCGGCTGATCCGGTCCGGGTGCTCGACCGCGAGCCGCAGGCCGATCGGCCCGCCCCAGTCGTGGACGACCGCGGTGGCATCGCGCAGGTCGAGTTCCTCCAGCAGCGCCGCCATCAGGTCGACGTGGCGGTCGTAGGTGTACCAGCCGACGTCGGTGGGCTTGTCGGAGCGGCCGAAGCCGGCGTAGTCGGGGGCGATGCAGCGGTAGCCGGCGTCGCGCACCGGCGGGATCACCTTGCGCCAGAGGAACGACCAGGTCGGCTCGCCGTGGAAGAAGACGACCGGCTTCCCTTCCCCCTCGTCGAGGTGCGCGAGCCGCAGCCCGTCGACCTCGCGGTAGCGGGACTCGAACGGGTAGTCCGGCAGTCCCTCGAGTCTCTCCTCCGGCGTGCGAACGGCATCGATGCTCATGCCGCCCATCCTATGCCGCGCCTTTGTTGACTCAAAACCCGGGAATCCAGATCAGGATTCCAGACTTTCTCGGTCGACTTTGTGCTACGGTGCCCGCCCTATTGAGCAGTAAGTTGCTCAAGAACGTAAGTTAGTCGACATAGGAAGGAACTATTGATGCGGAACGCTCGCACTACCCGGCGGCGCAGCGTGAAGGTCGGCCTCCCCGCCGCTCTTCTCGTGCTGCTCCTCGCGGTCTTCGCCGCTGGATGTGGCGGTGGTGACGACACCACCGGTTCGGACTCCGGCTCCTCTGGGGGCGGCAAGCTCGACGTGGTCGGATACTCGACCCCCGAATCCGTCTACGCCGAATTCATCGAGCCGGCCTTCGAAGAAAGCTCGAAAGGCGCGGGCGTCAGCTTCAGCAACTCCTTCGGCGCCTCCGGCGACCAGAGCCGCGCAGTCGTGGCCGGTCAGCCCGCGTCGGTGGTCCACTTCGCCCAGGCCGGCGACATGGAACGGCTGGTCGAAGAAGGCGGCCTCGTCGCCAAGGACTGGACCAACAACAAGTACAAGGGCATCGCCCAGAACTCGGTCGTGGTGATCTCGGTCCGCAACGGCAACCCCGAGGGGATCAAGTCCCTCGACGACGTGCTGTCCAAGGACGTCGACGTGGTCACCCCGAACCCCTTCAGCTCGGGTGCTGCGCGCTGGAACATCATGGCCGTCTACGGGACCCTGATCAACGAGGGCAAATCCCCCGACGAGGCCCTGGCCGGCGTCAAGACCCTGCTGGAAAAGACGGTCGCGCAGCCGGGCAGCGCCCGCGACGCACTCGCCACCTTCACGCAGGGCGAGGGCGACGTCCTCCTCGGCTACGAGAACGAGGCGATCAAGGCGATCGACGAGGGCGAGGACATCGAATACATCGTCCCGCCATCGACGATTCAGATCGAAACCCCGATCGCCGTCACCACCGACGCGCCAGAGCCGGCCGCGCAGAACTTCCTCGACTTCATCTGGTCCGATGAAGGTCAGGAAATCTGGGCCGAGAACGGGTACCGCCCGGTCAACCCGAAGCTGGTTGACGAGAAACAGTTCCCGACCCCGCCCGAGCTGTTCAAGATCGACCAGTTCGGCGGCTGGGCCAAAGTCAACGACGAGTTCTTCGACGACGAAACCGGTTCCGTCGCCAAGATCGAGACCGAACTCGGCGTATCCACCAGCGGCTGACCCATGGAGGCTAACCCGGCAGCCCTCCCCAACTCAGCAGCCCCCCGGGCAGGCATCCGCCTGCCCGGGGTCGGCACCGGCATCGGTCGCGGCTACGTCGTCCTCTACCTCAGCCTGATCGTCCTGATCCCGCTGGCCGCCCTGGTCGACGAATCGCTCAGCTCCGGCCTCGGCCACTTCTGGGACCAGGTGACCACGCCACAGGCGATCCGCTCTCTAAAGCTGACCTTGGGCGCCTCGCTGATCGTGGTCGCGATCAACGCCGTCTTCGGCACGATCATCGCCTGGCTCCTGGTCCGCGACGAATTCCCCGGCAAGGGAGCGGTGAACGCGATCATCGACCTCCCCTTCGCCCTGCCGACGATCGTCGCCAGCCTCACCCTGCTCGCCCTCTACGGCGCCGACAGCCCGTTCGGAGTGAACATCGCCTTCACCCGCACCGCCGTCGTCGTCGCTCTGCTCTTCGTCACCCTGCCCTTCGTCGTCCGCGCGGTGCAGCCGCTGCTGATCGAGATGGACCGGGAGATGGAGGAGGCCGCGGCTTCGCTCGGCGCCAGCGGATTCACGATCTTCCGCCGGATCATCTTCCCCAACCTCCTCCCCGGCCTCGCCGCTGGCGTGGCGCTGGCCTTCGCCCGCGCCCTCGGCGAGTTCGGCTCGGTCCTGATCTTCGCCGGCGGCCTGCCGGACACGCAGGTCTCCTCGGTCTTCATCAGGACCCAGGTCGAGTCGGGCAACCTGCCCGGCGCGGCGGCGGTCTCCATGGTGCTCCTCTTCGCCTCGCTCCTCTGCCTCGCAGCAATTTCGCTTATCCAGCGCTGGGGCAGCCGCCACGAACGCTCCACCGGCGGCGGCTTGGTGATGCCGATGGCCGGCGAGATGCCCGACGACGAGAAAGGTGCTGACGATGAGCTCCGCTAGCGCTCGCAGCCACGTCGGTTCCGGCGCCGTCAGCCGCTGGAGCCTGCGCATCCTCGGCCTCGGCTTCCTGGCTCTGCTGCTGGCCGCGCCTCTGGTGATCATCTTCACCGAAACGTTCAAAGACGGGATCTCGCCGCCGCTCGACGCAATCACCTCCGAGAACGGCCTGCATGCCCTGAAGCTGAGCCTCCTGATGGTCGCCATCGCCGTTCCCCTCAACACCATCTTCGGTGTCGTCTGCGCGATCCTTCTGGTGCGCCACAAGTGGAAGGGCAACGCGGTGATCGACGCCGTGATCAACCTCCCGTTCGCCCTCTCGCCGATCGTCATCGGCCTCGCCCTCTACCTGCTCTACAGCACCAACGGCGGCTGGTTCGGGCCGACCCTCGCGGAAGCCGGAATCGAAGTTCTGTTCTCGGTCCCGGGAATGGTCCTCGCCAGCATCTTCGTCTCCCTCCCCTTCGTGGTGCGGGAGACGGTGCCGGTGCTGCAGGAGATCGGCACCGAGCAGGAGCAGGCCGCTTCCACCCTCGGCGCCAACGGCTGGCAGACCTTCTGGCGCATAACCCTGCCCTCGATCCGCTGGGGCGTCGCCTACGGAGTCGTCCTCACCACCGCCCGTGTTCTCGGCGAGTTCGGTGCGGTGACGATCGTCTCCGGCTCGATTTCCGGCGAGACGGAAACCCTGCCGATCTTCGTCCAGAAGCAGTTCGACGCCTTCAACGAGCCCGGCGCCTACGGCGCCTCCCTGCTCCTTGCCCTGCTCGCGCTGATGACTCTTCTCGCAATGAACCTGCTCAAACGAAAGGAGGACGCCTGATGGGAATCTCAGTCGAGGGAGCCAACAAGAGCTTCGGGGACTTTCAGGCGCTTGACGACGTATCGATCGAGGTCCCGGACGGGTCCCTCACCGCCCTGCTCGGGCCCAGCGGCTCCGGCAAGTCGACCCTGCTGAGGGCGATCGCCGGGCTCGAGACGCTCGATGGTGGTCGCGTCCTGATCGACGGCGAGGATGTCTCGAAGAAGCCGACGCAGAAGCGCGAAGTCGGCTTCGTCTTCCAGCACTACGCCGCCTTCAAGCACATGACCGTGTACGAGAACGTCGGCTTCGGGCTGAAGATCCGCAAGTGGGACAAGGCGAAGATCTCCGACCGCGTGCACGAGCTGCTGCGCCTGGTTCAGCTCGACGGGCTGGCCGGGCGCTACCCCTCCCAGCTCTCCGGCGGGCAGCGGCAGCGAATGGCACTGGCCCGGGCGCTCGCGGTCGAGCCTCAAGTGCTCCTCCTCGACGAGCCGTTCGGCGCGCTCGACGCCAAGGTCCGCAAAGACCTGCGCACCTGGCTACGCCACCTCCACGACGAGATGCACGTGACGACGATCTTCGTCACCCACGACCAGGAAGAGGCGATGGACGTCGCCGGCCAGCTGGTGGTGATGAACGAGGGGCGCGTGGAGCAGTCGGGCACCGCCGACGACCTCTATGAGCACCCCGCCAACGAGTTCGTGATGAGCTTCGTCGGCGAGGTCAACCGGCTCGGCGACGACTTCGTGCGCCCGCACGACATGGAGGTCGTCCTCGACCCCGACGACCGCACCCAGGAGGGCCTGGTGCAGCGGATCGTCACCCTCGGCTTCGAGGTCCGGGTCGAGCTGGTGCTCTCCGACGGCACCGAGGTCTGGGCGCAGCTGACCCGCAACGAGCTGCAACGGCTCGAGCTGCGGGAGGGGCAGATCGCCTACCTGCGCCCGATCCAGGCCAAAAGCTTCAACGGTTCGTCGTCGTCCGACTCCCAGGGGGCCTCGACTCCCTCTGGGTCCCAGGACGGCGGCGACGCAGGTCTACCTGCAGCCGTCTGAAGGGGCGACGGGGTGGGGCGTCTTCTTGCCGGGTGACGCCCCGCCCCAACTCGCCACTCTTTGAGGTTTGTTGTTGGGAGGAGTTGCAGGGGGTCCCTGGGAGCACCTCCGCCCGGGTGGGTCGGGGATTGGCTGACGCCTTAGGCCGCTTTGGCCCGGCTCCATGCTGAGTACCCAGGGACCCCCTGCAACTCCTCCTCCTCGGGCCGCTGCGGGCGAGTTGGGGCGCTGGCTTGCCGGAGCTTGTGTGCTCTTTGCAGGGTCTCGATCTTTCGTTCCTTTTTAGATCGTTTCCCTCGTCGTTTGCTATTCTTGACTTAGTTGATCCACAAATGAAGAAAGGAGACGGGATGACTAAACGGGTTGCCACCACGACGTTTCGGTCGCGGGGTCGGTTGACCGGGCTGGTGCGGGACGAGTACCCGGCCGGGACCGGGCAGAACCGGACCAGCCGGGGCGCCAATCGGGAGTCGGCCCTGAACGGTGCCGACGAGGCGCTCTTCTACCGGGCCCGCCTGGTGCTCGGGGATTCCCTCCCCCGCCCCGGCGCCGAGCGATGAGCGACGGCGCCGACTGTCCCGGCTGCGAAATCTGAGCCCGGACCGCCGCAGAGGCGATCCGGGCTCTTTCGCGTTTCAGCGGGCTACTTCGAGCCTTTGCTCGAGCCGCTGGTGTCCTCAGTGAGGAGCGGTTCATCCGGCTGGGGAGTCGCCTCGACCGCGAGGTTCCAGCTTTTCAACCCGAAGGCGACGTCTTTCGCCCCTGCGTACTGGACGGCGACCGTGTGACCGCCTTTGGTCAGCACGCCCGTCTGCACGATCGTGTTGACGATCGGGGCAGGTGCCGGCGACGCCGCGGTCGCGGGCAGGAAGTTCACTTTGCCCGTCGCCTGGCCGTCGATCAGGATCTGCACCGGGCAGGCCTTGTCGGGACCGGGTTTGGCGGCCGTGCAAATTCCCTGGCCCGAGAACGTGATCACGGCCGAGCTGACTTCGGCCTTGGTCGCGAACGAGGTGAACGCCGAGGGGATGTAGCCGGGCGTCGTCGCCGAGGCGCTGAACGCGGCAGTGCCGGCGGCGATCCCGACAACCGTCGGCCGGGGCGCAGTGGCCTTGGCCACATACAGGTTCGAGGCCGCCTTTTTCTTCAGGTAGAGCTTCGACGCCTTCTTGTTGCTCACGAACACCTTCGCTGCCTTCTGGCTCGTGAGGAACGATTGGGCGACCGAGGGCACCACCGTCACCGACACGGCCACCGCCGCCGCCAGCACGACGACGGTCGCGGCTCGGGGGGTGGACAGTCTTCTCTTCAGCAATTGGTCCTCCATGTCTACGGCCTCCGCACGGCTTGTCTTGGTGCCCTCGGATGGCCTTTCTTTACTAAGTGACTCAGAAAGGTACAGAAGCTGCTAGGGTTTTGCGACGTAGTTGGTCAACAAACTCGCTTTAACCCGGCAAGGAAAGGACTCACACCGCATGAGAAGCAAGACCCTCGCCATAGCGGCGCTCTCCCTCTTGGGGCTCGCTGCGCCGGCGTCGGCCGGTGCCGTGACCTACATCGGGTCGGGTTCCGTCGCCGCGCAGCCCGTGCTGCAAGCCCTCTTCTCCACCTACACGAAGCAGGTGAACAAGAAGGTCCACTTCACCTACGTCGCCAACGGCGGCAACGCCGGCGTCAAAGACGTCCAGAACGGGAGCAGCCAGTTCGCCGGGCAGGCCCGTACCCCCCTCCCCTCGGATGCGGGGACGACCTACATCAAGATGTTCCTCGACGGGCTCTGCCTTGACGTCAACCCGAAGAACAACCTCTCGAACATCACCATCCAGCAGACCCACGACATCTACCGGGGTCTGATCACCAACTGGAGCCAGGTTGGCTCGAGCCTCGGCACGACGATCGACCCGGTCGGCCGCGACACCAACGGAGGGACCTACAACTTCTTCCTCCAGGCGGTGCTGAATAACGAACCGCCGGCGTCCAACGTCAACGCCCTGACCGCCGACGGCCTCGTCGTCAACGCGGTCAAGCAGGATCCGAACGCCATCGGCTACGCCGGTCTTGCCTGGCAGAAGAAAGGGCTGAAGCCGCTGAAGGTCAACGGCGTCCCCTGCGCCCCGAGCAAGATCAGCGTCGAGCCGCTCAAGTACCCGCTCTCGCGCTACCTGTTCCTGGTTCTCCCGGGCGACGGCAGCAGCAGCCCGAAAGGACTGGTCAAGTTCATCGACTGGGCCCGGCGCAGCAAGCTGGCGGGCGAAGTCATCTCCAAAGCCGGCGGCGTCCCCGCCTTCAACAAGAAGAAGTAGGCGTTGGAGGAGCAGTACCCCACCGAGTACGGGCCGAAATGGTCCGACCAGCGCGTCGAGCGGATGCTCGGCGCGCTGGTCTGCTGCGTGGTCGGCCTGCTGCTGGCGATGATCGCCACCGTCTTCGTCCACGCCTGGCCGTCGTTCTCGGCCAATGGCCTTGCCTGGTTCGGACCGGGCGGCAACGTCGACGATCAGCTGAACGCGATCTTCCTCTCCGGGCAGAACGGGCTCGAATACGTCTACACCTTCCACGCCTGGCCGCTGATCTGGAGCACGATCCTGATCACCGGGGGCGCCGTCACGATCGCCCTCTTCTCCGCCCTCTTCGTCGCCGTCTTCATCGTCGAGTTCTCCCCCGACTGGATGAGCAACATCCTGCAGCCGGTGATCCGCTTCCTCGCCAGCGTCCCCTCGGTGATCTACGGGCTGATCGGGGTCGTCGTCCTCGTCCCCTTCATCGGCAACCACCTGATCACCGAGCCGCAGAAGGCGTCCGTCGCCGGCGTCATCTCCCTCACCGGCTCCAGCCTGGTCGCTGCGATCACGGTGCTGACGGTGATGATCGCGCCGCTGATGGTCTCGATCTTCAGCGACGGCCTGCGGGCGGTTAAACCCGGCTGGCTCGAGGGCTCGTTGGCGCTCGGGGTCAACCGCTGGCGCACGACCTGGAAGATCGGGGTCCGCAGCGCCCGCCCGGCGATCGTCGCCGGCACCGTCCTGGCGGTCGCCCGCGCGATCGGCGAGGCGGTGATGCTGGCGATGATCTCCGGCTCGGTCGGCTTCGCCCCCAACCCCGCCGACGGACTGATCTTCGTCTATGAGCCCTCGCGGCCGCTGGCGCCGACGATCGTCAAGAACATCGATCAGCTGAGCTCGCCGCCGGCCAACGCGACCCTGTTCGCGATCGCCGCAGTCCTCCTCTTCTCGGCGGCCTGCGTCTCCCTCACCAGAAACGTCGCCCGTCGCGCGATGCAGAAGTACGGAGCGGCCTGATGTTCCTGCTGAAGGGCGACAAGAGCAAGGACAAGGGCGCGGTCGAGGGGACCGCCACCTGGGCGCTGAGCGACCGCATCGGCCTCGCCATCTGCTGGGCGCTGGGGCTGCTCTTCTGCGCGATCGCGGTGGCGATCGTCGTCTACCTGATGGTGCAGGGGATCAAGTTCCTGCGCCCGGAGATGCTCTGGACCCCGGCCGCTGCCGGCTTCAGCGAGGGCGAAACCGGCGGCTTCTCCGACGCCCTGTTCGGCACCATGATCGTCGCCGTGATGGGGATCTCGCTGGCGCTGCCGACCGGAGTCGCGATCGCGGTCTGGCTGGTCGAGTACGGCCGGCCGGCGCCGCTGGCGCGGATCACCGAGATGACGATCGAGGCGATCGCCGGCATTCCCTCGATCGTCCTCGCCCTGTTCGGCACCGTGATCTTCTCCAGCACCGCGCTCGGCTTCCTCAGCCGCACCACCGAAGGCGTCGTCTTCGGCCGCTCCTTCTTCGCCGCCTCGACGATGCTCTCGCTGGTGGCGCTGCCGCTGATCGTCGCCAGCGTTCGCGAGGGGCTGAACTCGATCCCCCGCCACGTGCGCGAGGCCTCCTACGCGGTCGGGAAGACCAAGGCGGCGACGACGCGGCGCATCCTCCTCCCCACCTGCCGGCCCCAGGTCGCGACCGGGGCGATGCTCGGCCTCGGCCGGATCATCGGCGACACCGCGATCATCGTCGTCCTGCTCGGGGCGACCCAGAACTTCGAGAAGACCGGCTCGGTGTGGCCGCTCAACTTCCTGCAGGGCGCCGGAAGCACCCTGACCAACTACGTCTATTTCAACGCCCCCACGGGGGAGGGCAACCAGCCACAGAAGGCCTACGCAGCCGCCTTCGTGCTGCTGGTGCTCGTCCTGTTCCTCAACGCGGCCGTCGACGTCGTCCACCGCCGCTCCCG
>Ga0164302_10000007_pt1 | contig 46732 bp, 48 predicted proteins | sample Whisoiple_202_MG_FD_109714 | JGI IMG/M metagenome (GOLD analysis project Ga0164302, IMG submission 109714) | Soil microbial communities amended with pyrogenic organic matter from upstate New York, USA - Whitman soil sample_202_MG | ecosystem: Environmental > Terrestrial > Soil > Agricultural... | reverse complement strand
TGGTCTGCGACATCAGCGGCGTGTGCAGCGTCGTCGGGACCTTGGAGATCACTTCGAAGCCGACGAAGGCGGCGAGGACGAAGATCGTGATCTCGGTCATCACCCTCATGCCGGCTCCCCTCCCGCCGCCCTCTCGTTTTTGATCTCGCCGCCCTGGGTGATGCAGGCGGCGGCGATGATGTCGTCCTCGAAATCGACCGTCAGCTTGCCCTCCTCGTCGATCAGCAGGCCGAGCAGGTTCTCGAGGTTCTTGGCGTAGAGCTGGGAGGCCGGCGCCGGCATCTCCGAGGGGAGGTTGCGGCTGCCGATCACTTTGACCCCGCCCTCGACCACGGTCTGGCCGGGCTGGGTCAGCTCGCAGTTGCCGCCGGTCTCGGCGGCGAGGTCGACGATCACCGAGCCGGGCGCCATGTTGCGGACGCCCTCGGCGGTGATCAGCAGCGGCGCCGGGCGGCCCGGGATCGCGGCGGTGGTGACGATGATGTCCTGTTTCGCCGCGTTCTCGGCGAGGGCGTCGCGCACCTGCGCGTTCTCCTCGTCGGTCAGGGGGCGAGCGTAGCCGCCCTCGCCCTCGGCGTCGGGGATGAAGTCCAGTTCCAGCGGCCGGCCGCCGAGCGAGGCGATCTGCTCCCAGGCGGCGCGGCGGATGTCGAAGCCGGTGACGATCGCGCCGAGGCGCTTGGCGGTGGCGACCGCCTGCAGGCCGGCGACGCCGGCGCCGAGGACGAGGACCTTGGCCGGCGGCACGGTGCCGGCGGCGGTGGTCATCATCCCGAAGAAGCGGCCGGACTCGCGGGCGCCGATCAGCGTCGCCGCGTAGCCGGCGGCGGCGGCCTGCGAGGAGAGCGCGTCCATCGCCTGGGCGCGCGTGGTCCGCGGGATCGCCTCCATCGCGAAGGCGGTGACCCCGGCGCTGGCCAAAGCTTTGTTGGTGTCGGCCGCGACCCACGGGTTGAGGTGGGAGATCAGCAGCTGGTTGCCGTTCAAGCGGCCGATCGCGTCGACGCTCGGGACCGCGACGTGGAGGACGATGTCGGCCCCCCAGGCGGCGTCGGCGGCACCGATCTCGGCGCCGGCCTCCTTGTAGGCCTCATCGGTGTGCCCGGCGGCCTCGCCGGCCCCGGACTCGACGACGACGTCGACCTTCTCGTTCTTCTTCAGCGATTTGACCACGTCGGGGACCAGCGCGACGCGGCGCTCCCCATCAGCGGTCTCTTTCGGCACTCCGATCTTCATGGCGCGGCGCGGAAGGTTATGCGATCAGGCCGGGAACGCGTCCCGACCCCCGCCGTTCAGGCAGAGGCCCCCGCGAGAGCCGCGAGGCGCTCCAGCGTGTGCTGCTGCTCGGCGCGATCGACGTGGACGGGTGACACGATCAGGCGGTCGATGCCGGCGCCGCGGAAGCGCTCGACGCGCTCGGCGACCTCGGCCTCGGTGCCGACCAGCGAGGTCGCCTCGACGATCTCGTCTGGCATCGCCTCGAAGGCGCCGCCGCGGTCGCCGTCCTGGAAGCGCTTCTGCACCTCGTCGGCGACGTCGCCGAAGCCGAAGCGGTGCGCGAGGTCGACGTAGAAGTTGGTTTTGCGGCTGCCCATGCCGCCGAAGTAGAGGACGAGGCCGGCCTTGACGACGTTCTTCGCCGCCTCCAGGTCGCCGTCGATCGCGACCTGCAGCGAGGGGCTGACCTCGAGGTCGGAACGCTGGCGGCCTCCCTTGGCGAAGCCGGCCTCCAGGTGCTCGCCCCAGGTCTCCTCGAAGGCGTCGACGCTGAAGAAGATCGGGATCCAGCCGTCGCAGATCTCCGCCGCCATCTCGACCGATTTACGTCCGATCGCGCCGACGAAGACCGGGATCTCGTTGCGCAGCGGGTGGAAGTTGAGCTTCAGCGGCTTGCCCTCGCCGCCGGGCAGCGGCAGTGTGTAGTGCTCGCCCTGGTGGTTGACCGGGCCCTCGCGGGCGATGATCTCGCGGACGACTTCGATGTACTCGCGGGTGCGGCCCCAGGGCTTCGCGTAGGGGACCCCGTACCAGCCCTCGGAGACCTGCGGGCCCGAGGGGCCGAAGCCGAAGAGGAAGCGGCCGCCGCTCAGTTTGTCGATCGTCGCCCCGGCCATCGCCGCCGCCGCGGGCGGCCGCGCCGGCACCTGCATGATCGCCGCGCCGAGGTTGATCTTCTCGGTCTGCGCCGCCAGCCAGGCGAGGACGCTGACCACGTCGGAGCCGTAGGACTCAGCCGCCCAGACGGACTCGTAGCCGAGCCCCTCGGCGGCGCGGACGATCTCGGCGGCATCCTCGCCGGCCGGTCCGATCCCCCAGTAACCCAGGTTGAGTCCAAGCTTCAGGCTCATCGCCCCCGCACCCTATTGAATAGGTGCGGAATGGGTAACGGCCGTCCCAGCATGGATCGAGGGCTTTCCGCCAAGGAGGCGGCCGCGAGGCTGCGCAAGCTCGGGCCTCCGGCCCAGGATTCCTCGCGCTCGCTGGCGAGCATCGTCGCCGCCAACGTCTTCACCCTCTTCAACGCGATCATCGCCGGCTTCTTCGTCCTCGACCTCGGGCTCGGGCTCTACGCCGACTCGATCTTCGGACTGATCGCCGTCGTCAACTCCAGCATCGGCATCTACCAGGAGAAGAAGGCGAAGGAAACGCTGGACGAAATCGCCGTGCTCGTCGCCCCCCACGCGCAGGTCGTCCGCGACGGCGCCGAGGTCGAGCTGATCGCCACCGAGGTGGTGCCAGGGGACTTGATCGCGGTCAGTCCCGGGGACCAGCTGATCGCCGACGGCGAGATCGTCGAATCGCGGGGGCTGACGATGGACGAGTCGCTGCTGACCGGCGAGTCCGACGGGATCCGCAAGGAGGAGGGGGACCGCGTCCTCTCCGGCTCCTTCTGCGTCTCCGGCTCCGGCCACTACGTCGTCGACGCGGTGCGCGAGGAGAGCTACGCCGGCCGCATCGCCGGCGAGGCGAAGACCTTCCGCCACCCGCCCTCGCCGCTGCAGGAAGAGGTGAACCGGGTGATCCTCGCCTCGACCTACGTGATGCTGCCGCTGGCGCTGGCCCTCCTCGTCAGCTTCAAGGTCCGCGGCACCGGCCTCCAGGAGGCGGCACAGACGGCGACGGCCGGGCTGGTCACCTTGATCCCCGAGGGCTTGGTCCTGCTGATGAGCGTCACCTTTGCGGTCGCCGCGAAACACCTGGCGAAACGGAACACCCTGGTCCAGCAGATGAGCGCGACCGAGAGCCTCGCCTCGGTCGACACCGTCTGCGTCGACAAGACCGGGACGCTGACCGACGGCGAGCTGCGGCTGACGGCGGTCGAGTACGCCGATGGCGTCGACCCCAAGTCCGGGGCGGCGGCGCTGGGCCGGTTCGCGGCCAGCGCCGGCAACCGCAACCAGACCCTGGAGACGATCGCCGAGGAGTTCTCCGCGGAGCCTGGAACCGTGCGAGGCGAGGTCCCCTTCTCCTCGGAATGGAAGTGGAGCGGCGTCTCGCTCGACGGCGACTCCGGCGGCGCCACCTACGTCCTCGGCGCCCCCGACATTCTCGCCGAGTCCGGGGCGCTGACCCTGCCGCCGCGACTGGCCGAGAAGCTGAAGCAGGAGACCGCCGCGGGGCGGCGCGTCGTTGCCTTCGGCGAGACCAGCGAGGCGCTGCCCGACGACCCCGCCGCCAATGGGGCACCGCGGCTGCAGCCGCTGGCCCTGGTCGTGCTGGAGGAGACCCTGCGGCCCGACGCCGCCGAGACGATCGCCTACATGCGCGAGGAGGAAGTCGACCTGAAGCTGATCTCCGGCGACGCGGCGGCGACGGTGACCGCCGTCGCCTACGCGGTCGGAGTGCCACAGGACGCCGGGGTGGTCGAGGGTCCCGACCTGCCCGAGGACGAGGAGGGCTTGGCGAAGGCTGCGACCGAGAACACGATCTTCTGCCGGATCAAGCCCGAGCAGAAGAAAGCACTGGTCGGGGCGCTGGTTGCCGCCGGCCGCTATGTGGCGATGATCGGCGACGGGGTCAACGACGTGCCGGCGCTGAAGCGAGCGCGGATGGCGGTCGCGATGGGCTCGGGGACGCAGGTGACGAAAGGCGTCGCCGACGTCGTCCTCCTGAAAGACGAATTCGGGCGGCTGCCAGAAGCGATCGGCCAGGGGCGGCGGATCGCCCGCAACATCCACCGCCTCGGCCGCCTCTACCTGACCAAGACCGTCTACGCGGCGACGCTGCTCCTGCTCGTCGCGGTGCCGGGGTTCGTCTTCCCGTTCCTGCCACGACACCTGACCGTGGCGGCCCTGCTGACGATCGGGATCCCCTCCTTCGCCCTGGCGCTGCTGCCTTCGGAGGGGCCGCTCTACCGCGGCCGGCTGCTGCGGGCGCTGGCCGCCTTCGCCGTTCCGGCCGGCATCTCCACCGCGCTCGCCTCGATCCTCTCCTTCTTTCTCGTCGACACCGTCGCCGGCGGCACCCTGGCGGAGGGCAGGACGGCCGCCACCTCGACCCTGATCGCCCTCGGGCTCGCCTTCATCCTCCTGCTCGAGCGCGGCCCCGGCCGCGAGCACATCGCGATCCAGAGCAACATGCTGGCGATGGTGCTGGGGCTCGGCGGCGCCTACGCCGGGATCCTCGCTCTCCCCTTCCTGCGTGACTTCTTCGAACTCGTCCTGCTCGGCCCCGGCGAATGGTTCCTCGTCTTCCTCACCGTCGCGATCGGCCTGACGATCGCTTCGGGGATGTGGAAACTGCCGCAGATCGAACGCCTAGAAGTCCCGGGGGAGCGCGTGGAGACGCCGCCCACGCCCGACCCGCCAGCAGGGCCAGCTTAAAGAGCGAATCTTTCGACTAAGGGCCATGGGGGTCCGGGTATCTGCTGCCTACCGTGCAGCAATGGCGACGACCTTGAAACCGGCCCGCCCCCTCCGCGGCGCCGGCGAGTACCCGCTCGAAGCGGGGAACTTCGACGAGGCGTTCGCCGCGACCGGGGCTCCGCGCCGTCCCTACGCGGAGCTTCTCGGCGCGCTCGCGCGGCAGGGCCTGCAACCGCTGCGCGAGCGCGTCCGGTCGAACGTCGCCGCCGCCGGCCTGCGGTTCGGTCCGGGGCGCGAGATCCCGGTCGACCCGGTGCCACGGCTGATCGGGGCGGGCGAGTGGGAGCGGCTGGAGCCGGGGCTGCTGCAGCGGGCGCGGGCGCTGAACGCGTTCGTCGCCGACGCCTACGGGGAGCAGCGGATCTTCGAGGCCGGCGCTGTCCCCCGCCGCCTGCTCGAGACCTCCGAGGGCTTCGAACCGGCGATGCGCGGCCTGCTCGACCCCGAGGTCCCGCCGGCGACGGTCGCCGGGCTCGACCTCGTCCGCGACGAGGGTGGGGAACTGCGGGTGCTGGAGGACAACCTGCGGATGCCCTCCGGGGCCGCCTACGCGATGGCGGTCCGCGAGGTCGTCGAGGCGGAGATCGAGACGCCGCTGCGGCCGCAGCCGCTCGACGACTACGCCGGGCACCTGCGGGCCGCGATCCTCGCCGCCGCCCCGCCCGGCCGCGAGGAACCCGTCGCGGCGATCCTCTCCGACGGGCCCGAGAACGGCGCCTGGTACGAGCACGAGCGCTTCGGCCGCGAGCTCGAGCTGCCGGTCTTCACTCCGGACCAGCTGGAGCCGAGCCGGGGCCGGCTCTTCGCCCGCCGCGGGCGCGATCGCCAGCAGATCGACGTGATCTACCGCCGCCTCGACGAAGACCGGGTCTGCGAGCGCGACGGGACCCCGACCGCGCTCGGCCAGCTGCTGCTGCCGGCGCTGCGCTCCGGCCGGCTGCGTTGCGCCAACGCCTTCGGCACCGGCCTCGCCGACGACAAGCTCGCCCACGCCTACGTCGAGGCGATGATCGAGTTCTACCTCGGCGAGAAGCCGCTGCTGCGCTCGGTGCCGAGCTACGACCTCTCCGAGGAGTCGGGCCGGGCCGCGGCGATGGCGCGGCTGGACGAGCTGGTGATCAAGCCGCGCGACGGGTTCGGCGGCCACGGGGTGACGATCATGCCGCGGGCGACCGAGCCCCAGCGCCAGCGGGCGCTCGGCCTGCTGCGGCGACGCCCGGAGCACTTCATTGCCCAGGAGACGGTGGAGATCTCCAGCCACCCGACCGTCGTCGGCGCCGGCCTGGCGCCGCGCCGGATCGACCTGCGGCCGTTCGTCGTCAGCCGCCCGGACGGCGAGGCGGCGATGACCGGCGGCCTCACGCGCTACGCCCGCGGAGCGGGCGAGATGGTCGTCAACAGCTCCCAGGGCGGCGGTTGCAAGGACACCTGGGTCGTCGCGGAGGACCAACTTTGAAGCGCCGTTCGTTAGCGTCGCTGCAGATGCGACCCTTGATCGGAGTCACGACTTCCGAGGTGCGGGCCCCCGAGCGGGCGACGCCGATCCCCGAGGGAGAGCCGCGGGTGCGCGAGCTCGCCCTCGGCCTGACCTACATGCGGGCGGTCGAGGCGGCCGGCGGCCTGCCCTTGGTGATCCCGCTGATGGACGAGGAGGCGATCGAGCCGCTGCTCGACCGGATCGACGGACTCTGCCTCTCCGGCGGCCCGGACCTCGACCCCGGCAGCTACGGGGCCGAACCGCACGAGGAGCTGGGGCCGACCGAGCCCGACCTCGACAGCTTCGAGCTCGCGGTCGCCCGCCGCGCCGACGCGCGCGAGATGCCGATCCTGGCGATCTGCCGCGGCACCCAGGCGCTTAACGTGGTCCGCGGCGGGGCCCTGCACCAGCACCTGCCGGAGGTCTCCGAGCAGATCCCCCACCGGCAGAAGACGCCGGGCACCGAGACCAGCCACCCGGTCGAGATCGAGCGCGACAGCCGCCTCGCCGACGCCCTCGGCTACCGGGAGATCGAGGTCGCCGACGCGCTCGACGTCAACTCCTTCCATCACCAGGCGATCGACCGGCTCGGCGAGGGGCTGAGGGTGACCGCGCGCGCTCCCGACGGGACGATCGAGGCGATCGAGGACCCCGGCCGGGAGTTCCTGATCGGCGTCCAGTGGCACGCCGAGACCCTCGTCCACCGCCCGCACGAGAAGCGACTCTTCGCCAGCTTCGTCGAGGCCTGCCAGCAGGAGAGCGCGGGCATCGGCCGCCGCGGCGGCCGCGAGGTGGCGTGAGCGAGGAGGCCGGCACGCTGCCGGCCTGGGCGGCCTGGGCCGAGCCGCACGAGCTCGGCCCCTACACGGTCGGGATCGAGGAGGAGGTGATGCTGCTCGACGAGGTCAGCTGGGCGCTAGCCCACCGGATCGACTCGGTCCTCCCCCGGCTGCTCGGGCGCGACGGCAGCTTCACCGCCGAGACGCACGGCTCGGCGCTGGAGATCCAGACCGGCGTCCACGGCTCCGTCGACGGCGCGATCGAGGAGCTGGCGGCGCTGCGTGGCGAGCTGGCCGGGACCCTGGCGCCGCTCTCGATGCGGGCCGCGGTCGCCGGCACCCACCCCTTCGCTGTCTGGCAGGAGATCGTCGTCTCCGCCGGCGAGCGCTACCAGTTCGTTTACGGCTCGATGCGGGAGCTGGCCCGGCGCGAGCCGACCTTCGGGCTCCACGTCCACGTCGCCGTCCCCGACGCCGAAGACGCGATCCACGTCGCCAATCGGCTCCGCACCCACATCCCGCTGCTGCTGGCGCTCTCGGTCAACTCGCCCTTCTGGCAGGGCCGCGACACCGGCCTCGCCTCGGCGCGGACGCCGCTCTTCCAGGCCTTCCCGCGGGTCGGGATCCCGAGGGACTTCGAGGACTACGCCGACTACGTCGAGTCGGTCGACGTCCTGATCCGCTCCGGGGCGGTGCCGGAGCCGACCTTCCTCTGGTGGGACGTGCGGCCGCAGCCGCGCTTCGGCACCGTCGAGGTGCGGATCATGGACGCGCAGACGAAGCTCGGCGACAGTGCCGCGATCGCCGCCCTGGTCCAGTGCGTGGTCCGCGCCGAGGTCGAGGCGGGGACCCACCTGGAACGGTGGATGCCGCAGGAGGTGCTCTCCGAGAACCGTTTCCTCGCCGCCCGCGACGGGATGGACGCGGAGCTGATCGAGCCCGAGCTCGACCGCCGGGTGCCGGCGCGGGAGCTGCTCGCCGACCTGGTCGCGATCTGCCGCCCGCACGCCCAGGACCTCGGATGCGAGGCGGAGCTGGAACGGGTGCCGGAGCTGGGCGCGCGGACCGGCGCCCAGCGCCAGATTGACCTCGCCCGCTCGCTCGAGTCGCTGCCGCGGCTCGTCGGCGTCCTCGCCTCGGATTTCCTGGTGCGTTCTTAGCCGCTCGGCGGCAGTACGAACTGGGAGACGATGAGATTGGCCGCCAGGCGCGGCTCGGCGCCCTCGCGGCGCCGCTCGATCCGGACCTCGATCACGACCGTGCTCTTGCCGACGTGCAACGGCTCGGCTTTGGCCTCGATCTCGTCGCCGAGGACGCCGGCGGCGAAGACGTTCAGCTTCAGCTCGATCGTCGTGAAGTTGTGGCCGGCGGGAATGCAGCGGAAGGTCGACCAGGCGGCGACGGTGTCGCCGAGCGCGGTCCAGACGCCACCGTGGACGAAGCCGCCGGGGTGCAGGTGGCGCCTGTCAACGACGATGCTGCCGCGTGCGTGGGAGTCCTCGACCTCCAGCGGCTCGATCCCGAGATCGCCGGGGAAGCTGCCGGGGAGGAAGGCCCGGACCGACTCGGGGGTGATCATCGAGCTCGGGTGCGAGGCGTCGCTCATCGGGGCGGCAGCCTCTCATAACCAACAAGATCTACGGATCGAGGCCGAAGCCTTCGAGCCCGTGGTCGCCGTAGGGCTCGTCGCGCTCGCGGACCGCCTCGCGGAAGCCCGACTCGGCGGCGCGGCGGACGAAGCCATGGCCCTCCTCGGTGTGGCGGGCGATGCCGTCGAAGAAGGTGCCGAGGACCTGGGTCTGGGTCAGGCCCTGCGCGTGGACGGTCTGATTGACCAGCAGCTTCATCATCACCAGCTGGTTGATCGGCATCCGCGCCACCCGCTCCAGCAGGCGCTCGAAGCGCTCGTCGAGGCGATCAGGCGGCGCGGCCTCGGTCGCCAGCCCCCACTCCGCCGCCTCGGCGCCGGTCAGCGAGTCGCCGGTCAGCAGCAGGCGCTTGGCCCGCATCGGCCCCAGCCGGCTCGCCCACATCGCCGTCGTCGGCGAGCCCCAGACGCGGGCCGGCGGGTAGCCGATCTTCGCGTCGTCGGCGATCACCAGCAGGTCCGAGCAGAGCGCCATGTCGGTGCCGCCGGCGACGCAGTAGCCGTGGACCTTGCAGAGCACCGGCTTCTCGGAGTGGAAGAGGCTCATGAAGCCGCGCACGTTGCGGCTCATGAACTGGTAGTCGGTGACCGGGTCCCAGTTGCTGTCCGGCTGGTGGTTGGCACCGATCGTCGCCGGGTCGAGGGGCGAGCCGGGCGGCGGCGCCGAGCCCTCCCCCAGCTCGCTCATGTCGCCCTCGGCCGAGGCAACGAGGTCGTAGCCGCCGCAGAAGCCGGTGCCGTTGCCGGCGAGGGCGATCGCGTGCACCGCGGGGTCGAGGTTGGCCCGCTCGACGCACTCGGCCAACTCGACCGGCATCCGCGGCGTGATCCCGTTGCCGCGCTCGGGGCGGTTCAGGGTGATGCGCGCGACTCGATCGCCGACCTCGTAGGTGAGCGTTTCGAGCCGCGCCATCGCGGAACTCCTAGTTGAGCCTTTCGACGAGCATGGCCTTGCCCTGGCCACCCGCCACGCACATGGTCTCCAGGCCGACCTGCTTGTCGTCGGTCTCGAGCACGTTCAGCAGGGTGCCCATGATCCGGGCGCCGGTCATCCCGAAGGGGTGGCCGAGGGCGATCGCGCCGCCGTGGGTGTTGAGCTTGTCTTCGTCGATCCCGCATTCGGCCATGATCGGGATCACCTGGGCGGCGAAGGCCTCGTTCAGCTCGACCCGGTCGACGTCGCCGATCGTCATCCCGGCGCGGTCGAGGACCTTCTTGATCGCGCCGATCGGGGCGACGCCCATCAGCTCCGGCTCGTTGCCGTGGGTGGCGGCGGTGATGATCCGCGCCCGCGGGGTGAGGCCGAGCTCCTTGGCCTTGGTGTCGCTCATCAGCAGGACCGCGGCGGCGCCGTCGTTGAGCGGGCAGGAGTTGCCGGCGGTGACGCCGCCGCCGCCCTCGAAGGCCTCCGGCAGTTCGGAGAGCTTCTCCAGCGTCGAGGAGGCGCGCGGCCCGTCGTCCTTGCTGACCTCGGTGCCGTCCTCGAGCTTGACCGGGACGATCTCGCGGTCGAAGAAGCCGTCCTCCTGGGAGCGGACCGCCAGTTCCTGCGAGCGCTGCGCGAACTTGTCCATGTCGGCGCGGCTGACCTCGTACTTCTTGGCGACGTTGACGGCGGTGATGCCCATGTCGATGTAGGCGTTGGGCTGGCCGTTCTCGCCGATCAGGTTGGGGTTGCGGTCGGCGGCGCCGGCGGGCTCGGTGCGCTCGTTGAACTTGCTGACCCACTCGACCCCGACGGCGAGGTAGGCGTCGCCCTCGCCGGCCTTGATCGCGTTGCCGGCGTGGCGGATCGCGTCGAGGCTGGAGGAGCAGTAGCGGGAGACGGTGACCCCGTTGACCTCCTGCGGCAGCTTCTCGCTGAGCAGGGAGATGATCCGGGCGATGTTGAAGGCCTCGAGGCCCTGCGGCATGCCGACCCCGCAAAAGACGTCTTCGATCAGGGCCGGGTCGACCTCGGGGTTGCGCTCGAGCAGCTGATCGACCACGAAGGCGCCCGTTTCCTCGGGCCGAAGCTGGGCCAGCGAGCCCTTGAAAGCACGGCCGATCGGCGTGCGGATGGTGTCGACGATGACTGCTTCGGGCATTGCTGTTTCTCCTCTGCGGCTGTGGAAGGGCTTGTGACTGCGGCAGCAGGGTAGTTGACGGGCGAAATGGGCGTTTCGTGCGAATTCACACAAAGTACGGCGGCAGCGTCGTGAACCTGCGTTACATTCGCCTCAATCCACCTCGCGCGGAACGCGAGATTTGCCGTCAAGGCGGCAAGAAAGGAGGGCCCCTTCATGCCTGAGGGTTACTGCGTCAAAGAGCGGAAGAAGGTCGAGATCAAAGACGCGAAACAGGTGACGATGAAGAACGGTCGCCCGGCGATCCAGGGTGTCTGCCCGGATTGCGGGACGAAAATCTTCAAGATCGGAAAACTCGAATAGGGCCCTCCCCTGAGGGGAATTTGAACCCGGCAGTGCCGGGGAGCGTATGCCGGGTCGGATGATCCAGCTTGGAACTTCGACCCGGGGCGCGCTCAGCCGTGAACGCGACGTCCGCGAGGCCTACGCCGCCCACTCGGGTGAGCTGTACGGCTTCGCGGTTCGTTCGCTGGGCGACGCCGGCCTCGCCGAAGAGGCCGTGCAGGAGACCTTCGTCCGCGCCTGGCGCGCCGGCGAGCGCTTCGACCCGAAGATCGGCTCGCTGCGGACCTGGCTGTTCGCGATCCTCCGCAACGTCGTCATCGACCTTGGCCGGGCGCGTGCGGTGCGGCCGGCGGTCGCCGAGGGCGGCGTCGAGCCCTCGGTCGAGCCGCTCGACGAGGCATTGCTCGCCTGGCAGGTCGAGGAGGCGATGCGCCGGCTCGGCGAGGACCACCGCCGGGTGCTGGTCGAGACCTACTACCGCGGCCGCCCCTACGCCGAGGTGGCGGAGGAGCTCGGGGTCCCGGAGGGGACCGTGAAGAGCCGCGTCTACTACGGGCTGCGGGCGCTGCGGGTCGTGCTCGAGGAGATGGGCTATGAAGACTAGGAACGGTTGCCGCGAATGGCGCGAGCTGCTCGGCGCCTACGCGCTCGGGCATCTGGCGGGCGACGAGCGCGCCGGGCTGGAGGCGCACCTGGAGGGCTGCGCCGGCTGCCGCGAGGAGTTGGCGGCGCTGGAGCCGGTGGCGCTGATGCTCCCGCACGGCGACCCGGCGCGGTTCGAGCTGGCGCCGGAGCCGCCGCCTGAGCTGGGGCGGCGGATCGCGTCGACGATCGAGGGCGAGAAGCAGCGGGCGCAGCAGCGCCGGCGCCGGCGCACCTTCGGCGGCTTCGCCCTCGGCGGCGCGACGGCGGCCGCGGTGGCGGCGGTCCTGCTCCTCTTCGTCTTCGGCGGCAGCAGTCAGGACGCCAGCCAGCCGGTCAGGTTCACCGACCTTCCCGAGGGCATCAGCATTTCGGCCACGCTGGAGCCCCATGCCTACGGCACCGAGATCCACATGTACGTGCATGGGGTGCCCTCGGGAACCCTCTGCCGCGTCTGGCTGAAGGGACCGCGCGGGGCTTCGTATCCCGCCGGCACCTTCCGCTACCGCTGGGGCGACGACTCCGATGCCGTCCTCAGCTCGGCACTGGACATCTCGCGGACGCGGGAGGTCGTTGTGGACACGGGGAAGCGCACCTTCGTCGCGCCGGTGAACCCGCCGGGAGCGACGGCAACGATCGGACAGGAGGAAACGACGTGAAGAAGACCATCTACGGGCTTTGCCTGCTCGCCTTGCTGGCGGTCGCGGTTGCCGGTTGCGGCGGCAGCGACAGCACCAGCGGCGGCGGCGTCTACGGCGGCGGTGGCGGCGAAAGCACCGGCGAAACGAGCTCGGGCGGCCGCTATGGCGGCGAAAAGACCACGGCCAGCACCGGGGGCGGAGAGGTCGGCGTCGTCAAAGCGGCCAAGGTCGGCGACCTCGGGACGGTCATCGTCGACTCCGAAGGGCTCACCCTCTACGACTTCCATAAAGACAAGGGCGGCACGTCCTCCTGCTACGGCGCCTGCGCCGGCGCCTGGCCGCCGCTCCTGACCGAAGGCGAACCGAAGGCTGAAGCGGGCGCGATGGCGAGCCAGCTGGGCACGACCAAGCGCAATGACGGCACCGTCCAGGTCACCTACGCCGGCTGGCCGCTCTACACCTACGTCGGCGACAAGGGCCCGGGCGAAGCCAACGGCAACGACTTTTCCCAGTTCGGCGCCCAGTGGTACGCGCTGCAGCCGAGTGGCGAAGAGCCTGAGGACTGAGCCGCCGGCTCCGCTGGACAAAAGTTCTTAACTGTTCGGGTAAAGTCTCTGCGGCAGTGGCCGCAGAGACCGAACGGGGTGACCGGATGAGCAGGGCTTTCTGCGTGCTCTGCCTGCTCGCAGCGCTTGCGCTTGCGGGCTGCGGCGGCGGCGACAGCACCTCCGATTCGACCGCCACCGGCGCGTCCCCGAAAGCGCCAGCGGCCAAGACCGAAGACACCGCCAACGACAGGCCCAAAAAAGGAGCCTGGGGGGTTGTCTTCGGGGCCGAAGGCGAACCGTTCGGGATCATCCTCTACGACCTCTCGGGCCACACCCTCTACACCTACTCCAAGGACAGGGGCACCCGCTCCTCCTGTTACGGCTCCTGCGCCAAGGCCTGGCCCCCTGCCCTAACCGAACGCAAACCGCGAGCCGGGGGCGAGGCGATTGCGGCCAAGGTCGGAGCCACGAAGCGCAAAGACGGGACGGTCCAGCTGACCTATGCCGGCCACCCTGTCTACATCTACTCCCGCGACCGCTCCGCCGTGACCAACGGCAACGGCGCCCACTCCTTCGGCGGCGTCTGGTACGCGATCCGCCCGAACGGCGAAAGGCCGTAGGTCGCGCCTCAGTCTTCGGCGACGCCGCTGAGCTTGGCCCGCTTGCGATAGCTGAGCTTGGGCGGGACGAGCTCGCGGATCTCGGAGAGGAGCCGGGCCGACAGGGCGCCGGGGTCCTCGTCGGGGCGGGGCTGGCCACCGACCGGATTGAAGAAGCGTAGGTGGATGTGGGGCCGGCGGGGGAAGCCAGTCAGCTCGGTGGTGCCGTCGATCGCGACCAGGGTGACGTGGGCCTCCGGCACCTCCAGCGCCAGGCGGCCGATGCCGCTGCGGGCGCGCAGGACCTTGCCCTTGGAGCGGGTGCCCTCGGGGAAGACGCCGATGCAGGCGCCGGCGCGCAGGGTCTCGATCGCTTTCGCCAGGGCGTCCTTGTCGCCCTTGCCGCGCTGGATCGGGATCTGCCCCATGCCGTTGAGGATCGGCGCCAGCCCGCGCACGTCCCAGAGCTCCGATTTGGCCAGGGCGCGAATCTGCCGTCGCTTGCGGGCGGCGATGCCGACCATCACCGGATCCCAGTGGCTGTCGTGGTTGCCGAGGATCAGCAGCGGCCCGGACTCGGGTATCGCCTCCAGGCCCTCGACCTTCAGCCGGCCCCACCGGGCGACCGGCAGGTTGACGGCCATCGCCACGGAGTAGGTGCGGGTTCGCTCGCGCATCGGACGGGGATTTCTACTGGATAGCCTGCAAAGAATGACTGAGACCCAGCGCAGCGGCGGCATCGAGGTCGAATCTCTCGTCCGCGAGTTCAAGAACGGACCGCGGGCTGTAGACGGCATCGACCTCGAGGTCGCCCAGGGCGAGATCTACGGCTTCCTCGGCCCCAACGGCGCCGGCAAGTCGACGACGGTGCTGATGCTGACCACCCTCCTCCCTCCCACCGCCGGGACCGCCCGGGTCGGCGGCTTCGACGTCGTCTCCGAAGGGCCGCAGGTGCGGGCCACGATCGGCGCCGCCCTGCAGGAGGCCGCCCTCGACCCGCTGCTGACCGGCCGCGAGCACATGCGCCTGCAGACCGCGATGCACGGCCTCGGCAAGGCCGAGCGCGCCGAGCGCGGCGGCGAGCTGCTCGAGCGTGTCGGGCTCTCCGACGCAGCCGACCGCAAAGTCGGCGGCTACTCGGGCGGGATGAAACGGCGGCTCGACCTCGCCCTCGCCCTCGCCCATCGGCCGCGGATCCTCTTCCTCGACGAGCCGACCACCGGCCTCGACATCCAGAGCCGCACCGCGCTGTGGGAAGAGGTCTCGCGACTCGCGGCCGAGGACGGCGTCACCGTCTTCCTCACCACCCAGTACCTGGAGGAGGCCGACGCGCTAGCCAACCGGGTCGGGATCATCGATCACGGCCACCTCGTCGCCGAGGGGACGCCGGCCGAGCTGAAGGCCGAGATCGGCCGCCCGACGGTGGAGGCGATCCCCCGCGAGGAGGGAGACCGCGAGCGGATGGCGGCGGTGCTCGGCCGCTTCGGCGAGCAGGCGGGAGGCTCGCCGCGGGCCGTCGCCGTGCGCCTCGAGGGCGGCGAGTCGCAGCTGGCCGAGGTGGTGCGGGCGCTCGACTCCGAGGGGATCGCGATCGAGCATTTGCAGCTGCACGCCCCCTCGCTCGACGACGTCTTCCTCGCCAAGACCGGCCGCTCGCTGGAGGGCGCCGACGAGGAGGAGCCCGAGGGCGCCGAGGCCGAGGCCGGCGCGCCGGCGTGAGCACCAGCCTCCGCACCCAGGTCGGCCAGCTCGCCCACCGTTCGGTCCTGCGCACCGCGCGCCAGCCGGCGCAGATCGTCCCCGCCATCGTCTTCCCGCTGTTCCTCCTCGCGGTCAACTCCGGTGGGCTGAAAGACGCGACCAACCTGCCCGGCTTCCCGACCGACTCCTACCTCACCTTCATCCTCGCCGTGCCTTTCATCCAGGGCGCGCTGTTCTCGGTGATGAACTCCGGCACCGACCTCGCCCGCGACATCGAGACCGGCTTCCTCAACCGCCTGGCGCTGACCCCGCTGCGCGGCATGGCACTGCTCAGCGGCCTGCTGGCGGGGGCGTTCGTGCTCGGCGTCGTCCAGGCGGTGGTCTACCTCGCCGTCGGCCTGATCGCCGGCGCCGAACTCGTCACCGGCCCGGCGGGCGGGCTGGTGCTGATCGTCCTCTCGGTCTCGATCACTGTCGCCTTCGGCACGATCGGCCTCTTCGCGGCGCTGCGCTTCGGCTCCGGCGAGGCGGTGCAGGGGCTGTTCCCGGTCTTCTTCGTCTTCCTCTTTCTCTCGGCGATGGCGCTGCCGCTCGACCTGCTGACCACCGACTGGTTCCACACGATCGCCAGCGTCAACCCGGTGACCTACCTGCTGGAGGCGATCCGCTCGCTGCTGTTCGAAGGCTGGGACCTCGGCGACCTGGCGCTCGGCTTCGGGATCGCCGCGGCGATCGGGGCGATCGGGATGCTGGCGGCGAGCGCCGCCCTGAAGACGAGGCTGGTGCGGACGTGAACGGGAGCCGACCGGTCGGTGCCGCCACGGTCGCCCGCGCGGTGGCCTGGCGCAGCATCCACAACTTCCTCACCAACCCGGCCTTCCTGGTCCCCTCGCTGCTGTTCCCGCTCTTCTTCTTCGTTTCCTTCGCCGGCGGCCTGGCGGCGATCGGCGAAGTCCCGGGCTTCGACTTCCCCAGCGGCTACACCGCCTTCCAGTTCGTCTTCGTCCTCCTGCAGTCGGCGGCCTTCGGCGGCGTCTTCACCGGCTTCGCGATGGCGCGGGACTTCGAGACCGGCTTCGGCCGCCGCTACATGCTGGCCGCCAGCCGCCGCAGCGGGATCGTCGCCGGCTACGCCCTGGCCGCGCTCTTCCGCGCCTTCGTCACCTGGACCGTCCTGACCGCGGTGGCGCTGGTCGCGAAGATGGAGATCGGCGGCAGCGCCGGCGAAATCGTCGCCCTCTACGCCCTCGCGATCCTGGTCAACGTCGCGGCGACGATGTGGGCCTCCGGGGTGGCGCTGCGGGTCCGCTCGATCCAGGGCGGCCCGCTGATGCAGTTCCCGGTCTTCCTGATCCTCTTCCTCGCCCCCGTCTACGTGCCCCTGGACCTGCTCAGCGGCTGGATCCACGCCGTCGCCTCGATCAACCCGGTGACGGCCCTGCTCGAGGCCGGCCGCGGCTTCATTTCCGGCGACCCGGTCCTCGTCGGCCTCGCGTTCGGCATCGGCCTGGCACTCTCGCTCCTCTTCGCCCTCTGGGCGAAAGGGGGCCTGCGCAGCGCCGAAGCAGCCGGGTAACTACCGCTTCGACATATCTAAGTGACCAAAGTCACGTCGCTGTAACAGCAACAAGGCGAACCTCCATGTTCTTGGCTCTTTGCGTCGAAACCCGGCACTCCCTGGCGCTTCAGACTTGACGATCTAAAGTGTCTTTTGTGACGCAGAGACCCCTCGAGCTGATCCTTGCCCGCAACCTGATGTCGGCGCTCTCGACGCCGGCATTCCTGGTCCACGAGGGCGGCCTCCTGGTCTTCTACAACGAAGCGGCGGGGATGCTGCTCGGCAAACGCTTCGAGGAGCTCGGCTCCGTCGGACCGCAGGAGTGGGGCACGCTCTTCGGCCCCTTCGACGAGAGCGGCGAGCCGATCCCCTACGACGACCTGCCCCTGGTCCGCGCCGTCCGCGCCGGCCGCCCCGCCCACGCCGAGCTGACCGTCCGCTCGACCGACGGGACCCGGCACGACGTCGAGGTCTCGGCCTTCCCGATCCAGACCCCGCACGGCTCCCAGGGAGCGATCGCGGTCTTCTGGCCGGCGCTGGCGAACGGCGACGGAGGGGAGCCGGCGTGAAGGTCAAGCTCTGGGGGACGCGCGGCTCGATCCCGGCCCCGGGGCCGGAAACGATCCGCTACGGAGGCAACACCTCCTGCGTCGGCGTCACCCTCGCGGACGGCTCGATGCTGGCGCTCGACGCCGGCACCGGCATCCGCTGCCTCGGGCTGGCGCTGCCCGACGAGCCGACCCGGCTGCACATCCTCCTCACCCACCTCCACCTCGACCACATCCAGGGCCTCGTCTTCTTCGCCCCCGCCTTCCGCCCGCAGACCGAGATCGTGATCTGGGGGCCGGCCTCGCCCGAGGCCTCGCTGCGCGACCGCATCGCCCGCTACATCTCCGCCCCCCTCTCCCCGGTCGAGGTGCGCGAGCTGCCCTGCGACGTTTCCTTCCGCCACTGCCCGGAGAGCGAGTGGGAGATCGGCTCGGCCCGGATCCGCTCCGCCTCGGTCTCCCACCGCGGCCCGACCCTCGGCTACCGGATCGACGACGGCGACTCCTCCCTCGCCTACATCCCCGACCACGAGCCAGCGCTCGGCGCCGACCTCGACAAGCTCGAGGAGGACTGGATCTCCGGCTTCGCCCTGGCCCAGGACGCCTCGCTGCTGATCCACGACGGCCAGTACACCGACGCCGAGTACCCCTGCCACGTCGGCTGGGGCCACTCGGCGATCTCGCACGCGCTCAGCTTCGCGCGGCGCACCGGCGCCGACCGCACCGTGCTCTTCCATCACGACCCGCTGCACTCCGACGAGGACCTCGACGCCCTGGGGCGCGAAGCGCGTGACCGCTGGATCGGCTTCGGCGGCGACCCGGCGCGGATCGAGCTGGCCGAGGAGCGGGCCGAGTACGAGCTGCCGACCCACGCTCCGAGCGCTCTAGTCTGAAGGGCGTGTCCCCGGCCGAGAGGATCGAGGCAGCCGCCGAGCGCTCGCCCCTGGTGCGCGCGGCCCTGGAGAAGGCGCGCGCCGCCCACGCTGGTCAGGTCCGCAACGGCTCGGGCGGGATGCCCTACGTGGAGCACCCGATCGCCGTCGCGTCCCGGCTCGACGAGCACGGCTACGGCGAGGAGGTGCTGGCCGCGGCGCTGCTGCACGACGTGGTCGAGGACTCCGGCACGACCCTCGACGAGATTCGGGAGGAGTTCGGCGAAGGCGTGGCCGGGATGGTCGGGGCCCTGACCGACGACGAAGCGCTCGATTCCTACCGCGAGCGCAAGGCCGAGCACCGCGAACGGGTTGCGGCGGCCGCCGGCGAGGCGCTGGCGATCTACGCCTCCGACAAGCTGACCAACGTCAGGACCCTGCGCGCCGCCTACGAAGACGAAGGCGACGCGGTGCGGGAGGAATTCAAGGTCCCGATCGAGCTGAAGACCGAGGTCTGGGAAGCCGACCTGGAGCTGCTGCGCGAGAAGGCGCCCGAGGTGCCGTTCCTCGACGAGCTAGACGAGGAGCTCACTCGTTTTCGGGCTCGCCTAGAGGCTCCTGCCCCGCCGCCAGCCTGAAGCGGCGCTGCAACGGCAGCGCGAACCAGAAGAAGCCGAAGAAGAGCAGCGCCGCCGCCGTCATCAGCGCCGTCGCGACGCCGCCGAAGAGCACGTCGGTGATCAGCATGATCGCCCCGGTCATCGCCAGCGCCAGGAAGATGAGGCCGACGATCGAGAAGCGATTGGCGTAGAAGATGAGCCTGCGCTTCTGCTGGTAGCGGAAGGTGAGCCGGTGGTAGGCGGAGGGCGAGATCAGCATCACCGCGGCGATCGCGGTGCAGACCAGGGTCCCGAAGTAGGCGCCCTTCTGGAAGCCGGTGATCTTTTCGAAGCCCTGCTGGAACGGGACCGCGAGCAGGAAGGCGAAGAGGACCTGGACGCCCGGCAGGGCAACCCGCAGCTCCTGCAGGAGCTCGCCAAGGTTGCGGTCGAGGCGTTCCTCCTCGGTCTCGTCGCGCCCGGATTCGCGGCCGGTTTGATCCTTCTCCCCGCGGGTTCCGTTCTCCATTGGAGGACCATATGCGAATCGAGACCGCAGTCGTGCTCTTCAACCGGGACCTCCGGGTCCACGACCATCCGGCCCTGTTCGCGGCCGCGAAGGCGGAGCGCACGGTGCCGCTCTTCGTCTTCGACGAGCGGCTGCTGGGCTCGCGTTTCGCGGCCCCGAACCGGGTCGCGTTCATGCTCGAGGCGCTGCGGGACCTCGACGAGTCGCTGCGCAAAGCGGGTGGGCGGCTGTTCGTGCGGCGGGGCGACCCGGTGCGCGAGGCGATCGCCGTGGCGCGCGAGTGCGACGCGGGCGCGATCCACGTCAGCGCCGACTGGAGCGCCTACGCTCGGGGCCGCGAGGAGCGGCTGGCACGGGCCTGCGAGGAGGAGCGGATCGAGTTCACCGCCCACCCCGGCGTGACCGTGGTCCCGCCAGGGGCGGTCACCCCGGGGAGCGGCGACCACTTCAAGGTCTTCACCCCCTACCACCGCGCCTGGAGCGGGGTGCCGCGGCGTCAGGGGCACGGGGCGCCGCGCGCGCTCTCGGTGCCCTCGAAGCTGCAGGCCGGACAGCTGCCCGAGCTCGACGCGCTGGTCGACGGCAGACCCTCGCCGGACCGGATGCCGGGGGGCGAGGCGGAAGGGCGGAAGCTGATGCGCGCCTGGCTGCGGGACGGGATCGGCGGCTACGAAGACAGCCACGACGACCTCCCCGGCGACGGCACCTCCCGGCTCAGCGCCTACATCCGCTGGGGCTGCGTCTCGCCGCTGGAACTGGCGGCGCAGGCCGGCGAGCGGCGGGGTGGCGCGGCCTTCGTGCGGCAGCTCTGCTGGCGCGACTTCCACCACCAGGTGCTGGCGGCGACCCCCTCCCTCCCCAGCCGCGACTACCGGCCGCGGCGGGACCGCTGGTCGAAGTCGAAACGGGCCTTCGAGGCCTGGCAGGAGGGCCGCACCGGCTACCCCCTGGTCGACGCGGCGATGCGGCAGCTGGCCGCGGAGGGCTTCATGCACAACCGGGCGCGGATGACCGTCGCCTCCTTCCTCTGCAAGGACCTCTACGTCGACTGGCGGGCCGGCGCCTGGCACTTCTGGGACCTGCTGACCGACGGCGAGATCGCCAACAACGCCGGCAACTGGCAGTGGGTGGCGGGCACCGGCAACGACACCCGGCCCAACCGTGTCCTCAACCCCGTCCGCCAGGCGAAGCGCTTCGACCCCGACGGCGTCTACGTCCGCCGCTACCTGCCGGAGCTCGAGCAGGTACGCGGCAAGGCGATCTTCGAACCCTGGCGGATGGAAGGCTTCGAGCGCCTCGACTACCCGCCGCCGCTCGTCGACCACGACGAGGCGGCGGCGGCGTTCAAGGCCGCCCGAGGCGGCTGAGCCGAGCTATTTAGCCTCGAAAACCAGGCCTGTCGGGCTTGTGACGATGTAGGTGCCCGTGAACCTTGCGGGGAGCCCGCAGTTCGTCGGTTCCAGGTTCGCGAAGACGTCGAGCCTGGCGTGTCCGGTCGCCGAAGTCGCTCCTGTCAGCGTGCCGAAAGAACCGTTCATCACGACGGTGCATTCGAACCCTAGGAATGTGTTTTTGTAGGTGAATTTCAGCCCGTTGACGATCAGCGTCGCATTTGTGGTGCCAGCGATGTGCTGGACCTGGAAGGAGCCTTTCTGGATGATCGTGAGGGCATCGACGCAACCGGAGAACGTCACGGTTGAGAGCGTTCCTAGGGGATGACTGGTTTCACCTCCCGACGTCGAGGTAGTGCCCAGCAGTTCGCTGCCGGTGCATGTCGCGACGACGTACGGCATCGAAAAGGTGTCCCAAAGCACAAGCGAGGATTCGGCCTGGAGGGTCATCTGGAGGCTGGTGCCGACACCGAGTGTGTCGTTGGGGCTTGGTGCTGTGTTCTTGTAGAGCTCGGTCGCCGAGGCGGAACCCGCCCCCCAGATGGCCATCAGTGCCATCAAGAGCATTACGCCCAAGCCCGACTTCCTCAGGTAGTTCATCTGCGTTCTCCTTGAGTGGGTACTGGTTGCTCAGATTTTCCTGAGCATACTCTGACCCAGGCCCAAATAGGATCAGCCGATGGGACGGCTGGCCGTCATCCTCGGCAGCAACGCCCTCGGCCCGGGCGGCGAGGAGATCGCGGCTGCGGCGGCCGAGCAGGGGGCGGCGATCGTGCAGCGCCACCGCACCGCAGACGGCGGCTTCGTCCTCCCTCACGCGATCGACCATGAGGCGAACCTGCGGCCTCTGCTGGAGCAGGGATGCGACCGGGTGCTGGGGATCGGCTCGGTCGGCTCGCTCCGTCCGGAGGAGATGGGCGTCGGCAGCCTCGTCTGCCCCGACGACTTCATCGCCCTCAACCTCGGCGACTCGATCCACGAGGACGCCCGCGCCCACACGGCCCCCGGCTTCGACCCCGAGCTGCGGGCGGAAGCGATCGCCGCCTGGAGCGAGGGCGGCCAGGCGCCGCGCGACGGCGGCGTCTACTGGCAGGCGCGCGGGCCGCGCTTCGAGACGCCGGCGGAGATCCGGCTGATGGCGGCGCACGCGCACGTGGTCGGGATGACGATCGCCTCCGAGTGCGTCGTCGCCGGCGAGCTGGGGCTGGCCTACGCCGCCCTCTGCGTCGTCGACAACCTCGCCAACGGGCTGGGTGAGGAGACGATCAGCGTCGCCGAGCTGGAAGCCGACCGGCTGATCAACGCCGAGCGCCTGCGCGAGGGCCTGGCGGCGGTCCTGCCGCGCCTCGGGGCGGTGGGCCGGTGACGCTGACGGTCGAGAACGCGCTGCTGGACGGGGAGCGGGTCGGGATTCGCTGCGAGAACGGCCTTATCGCGGCGATCGGCCCGGAGGTGACTCCGGAGGGCGGCGACGAAACGCTCGACGCGGCCGGCGCCCACCTGGTCCCGCCGCTGGTCAACGGCCACACCCACGCGGCGATGACGCTCTTCCGCGGCTCCGGTGGCGACCTGCCGCTGATGCCGTGGCTGGAAGAGAAGATCTGGCCGGTCGAGGCGAAGCTGACCGACGAGGACGTCTACTGGGGCGCCCGCCTGGCCTGCGCCGAGATGCTGCGCAGCGGCACCACCCACTTCTGGGACATGTACTGGCACCCCGGCGCGACCGCGCGGGCGGTGACCGACGCCGGCGTCCGGGCGACGATCGGGGCGCCGCTGTTCGACCTCCACAGCAGCCCCGAGGAGCTGCAGGAGGCGGCGCACCGCGGCCTCGAGGAGCTCGCCGGCTTCGGGCCGGAGATCACCCCCGCCCTCGCCCCGCACGCGATCTACACCGTCAGCGAGAGCTCGCTGCGCTGGATCGGCGAGCTCAGCGCCGAGCGCGACCTGCCGGTCCAGATCCACCTCTCCGAGACCGAGGGAGAGGTGCAGGACTGCCTCTCCCGGCATGGCACCCGGCCCGCCTTCTACCTCGACCGCCTCGGCCTGCTCAGCGAGCGCACCGTCCTCGCCCACGGCGTCTGGCTCGACCCCGAGGAGCTGGCGCTGGTCGCCGAGCGCGGCGCCACCGTCGTCACCAACCCGGTCGCCAACATGAAGCTCGCGGTCGGCGGCGTCTTCCCCTTCCCTGCCGCCCGGGCCGCGGGGGTGGCGGTCGGACTCGGCACCGACGGCGCCGGCTCCAACGACTCGCTCGACCTGCTCTCCGACCTCAAGGTCTTCGCCCTCGCCCAGAAGCACGCCGCCGCCGACCCGACCGCGATCGACGCCGGCGAAGCCTGGGCCGTCGCCACCGGCGCCGCCGCACCCCGGCTCGGCGCCACCAGGCTGGAGGCCGGAGCGCCCGCCGACTTCCTCCTCCTCGGCTCCCGCTCCCCCGAGCTCGGGGTCGGCGAGCTCACCGCCGGGCTCGTCTACGCCGCCGCCGGCGCCGCCGTCGACACCACCGTCGTCGCCGGCCGGGTGCTGATGCGCGAAGGCGAGGTTCCAGGTCTTGAGGAAGTGGTGGTTAAAGCAGCCGAGCGAGCGGGAAGACTGGGGCTATGAACGAGCCCGCGGCCTCCTCCGTCCGCTACCAGGAGGCGACCAAGCGGTACGGGAACTCGTCGACCCCCGCGGTCGACAAGCTGACCCTCGAGGTCCCCGCGGGCGAGATCTGCGTCCTCGTCGGGCCGTCCGGCTGCGGCAAGACGACGGCGATGCGGATGGTCAACCGCACGGTCGAGATGACCGAAGGCGACATCCTGATCGGCGAGCACTCGGTACGCGACCGCGAGCCGGCCCAGCTGCGGCGGGAGATCGGCTACGTGATCCAGCAGATCGGCCTCTTCCCCCACCGCACGATCACCGAGAACATCGGCGCCGTGCCGCAGCTGCTGGGCTGGAAGAAGGACCGGATCCGGGAGCGCAGCGCCGAGCTGCTGAAGCTGATCGGCCTCGACCCCGAGCTCGGCGACCGCTATCCCGCCCAGCTCTCCGGCGGCCAGCAGCAGCGCGTCGGCGTCGCCCGGGCGCTGGCGGCGGACCCGCTGGTGATGCTGATGGACGAGCCCTTCGGGGCGATCGACCCGATCAACCGCGAGCGCCTGCAGAACGAGTTCCTTCGCCTGCAGGCGGAGATCCGCAAGACCGTCCTCTTCGTCACCCACGACATCGACGAGGCGATCAAGATGGGCGACCGGATCGCGGTGATGCGCGAGGGCGGCCGGGTCGAGCAGTACGCGACCCCGGCGGAGCTGCTGATGGCGCCGGCCAACGAGTTCGTCGAGGACTTCGTCGGCGCCGACCGGGCGCTGAAGCGGCTGGCGCTGATGCGGGTCCGGGACATCGACCTCTGGGAGGCGCCGCTGGCCCACGTCGGTCAGGCGACCGGCGAGGTGCGGGCGAAGCTCGCCTCGCCGGACGTCGAGGTCCCCTTCCCGCTGCTGGTCGACGGCGAGCGGCGGCCGCTCGGCTGGCTCAGCGAGCGCGACCTCGCCGCCGACGTCGTCCCCAACCGGCCCGACTCGCCGCTGGGACCTGTGCTGGAGCTCGACGACGTTATGCGCGACGCCCTCGCCGACCTCCTCCAGCACGAGACCCAGTACGCACCGGTGGTGGACCACAGTGGCTGCATCGCCGGCGTCCTCTCGGTCGAGATCATCTCCGAGTTCCTCGCCTCGCCGGAGGCCAAGAGCGAGGAAACCCCGGCGGTGGAGCGCCCCCATGGCTAGCCCCGTGGTCTTCGCGGCGGCCGGCCAGGTCGGCGGGGACTTCTTCAAAGAACGGGAAAGCGGCACGCTGCCCTGCCAGGCGAACGAAAACCACCTTTTCTGCTTCGACTGGGCCAGGGAAAACATCGACCGCTACGGCACGCCGACCCAGCAGCATCTGGAAATCGTCCTCCTCTCGGTCGTGATCGGCTTCGCCATCGCCTTCGCGCTGGCGCTGTTCGCCCACCGCACCCGCTGGGCGCAGCCGCCCTTGCTCGCCGCCACCGGCGTCCTCTACACGATCCCCAGCATCGCCTTCTTCTTCCTGCTGCTCCCGGTGACCGGCTTCGGCAGGGACACGGCGATCATCGTCCTCTCCGCCTACACCCTGCAGATCATCTACCGCAACACGATGCTGGGCCTCGACAACGTCCCCGATTCGGTCAAGGACGCCGCCCGGGGGATGGGCCTCACGAACCGCCAGATCCTCTGGAAGGTCGAACTCCCGTTGGCCACGCCGGAGATCATTGCCGGCCTGCGGGTGGCGACCGCCAGCACGATCGCGATCACGACCCTGGTCGTTCTGATCAGCGCCGGCGGGCTGGGCACGCAGATGTACGGATCGAACTTCAACTTCCCGACGGCGATCCTCATCGCCGTCGGGATCATCGCCTTGATGGTGCTGGCCTTCGACCTCCTGTTCTTGACGACCCAGCGGTTGCTTACCCCGTGGCGGAAGGTGAGGCCAAGGTGAGCCTCCATCTCGTCTCCGCCTCCTTCGGTGGGGCGGTCGAATTCATCTTCGCCCCGCAGGAATCCAACGTCACCGGCGGCAAGAAGGTCGGCGGCTTCGACAAGACGATGGAACTGCTGATCGGGCACCTCGAGGTGACGATCCTCGCCCTCGCCATCGCGCTCCTCATCGCCCTGCCTCTGGGCCTCTACCTCGGCCACAAGGGCAGGGGCGAACTGTTTGCCGTCGGCATCGGCAATGCCGGGCGGGCGATCCCCGAGCTGGCGGTCATCGCTCTAGTGGCGACTTTGATCGGCATCGGGATGAGGAACGTGGCGCCGGCTCTGGCACTGCTCGGCATCGCCCCGATCCTCGTCAACGCCTACGTCGGCGTCCGCCAGGTGGACCCCGCCGCCGTCGACGCCGCCCGGGGAATGGGGATGAGCGAGCTCAGCATCATCCGCAAAGTCGAGTTCCCCCTGGCGATACCGACCGTGATGGGTGGAATCCGCTCGGCCGCAATCGTGATCCTCGCGACTGCCACCATCGCTCCCCTAGCCGGAGTGGAAACGCTCGGCGACTTCATCATCAACCGCAACGTCTACGGCGAAAACGGGCTGCTCGCCGGCGCCCTTCTTGTCGCTCTGCTCGCTCTCGCCCTGGAGGGCTCGCTCGCTCTTCTGCAACGTCGCCTGACTTCCGACGGGCTGAAGGTAAAGACTGCGTAACACAGACTCACCCAATCCCACCCCAATTAGGAGGCAATCAGTGAGGACCGACCAGACGAGAATGCGGGTGCTGCTTGCGGCACTGGCGGCGCTCGCGCTGACCCTGGCACTCGCCGCCTGTGGCAGCAGCAGTGACAGCACCACTTCCGGCTCGACCGAAGGTGGCAGCGGCGCAGGGACGATCCAGTCCAACCCCGACAACGGCAAGGTCAGCCTGACGATCGGCTCGAAGAACTTCCCCGAACAGGAAATCCTCGGGGAAATCTACGCACAGGCCCTGACCGCAGCCGGCTACAAGGTGAAGAGCGCGCTCAACCTCGGCTCGGAAACCGTCGCTCTGAAAGCGGTGAAGACGGGGCAGATCTCCGGCTACCCGGAGTACGCCTCGACGGCCCTCACTTCGTTCTTCGGCCTCGAACCCGAAGAAGTCCCCGCCGACGCCACCGAAGCGTGGGAAAAGGCGAACGAAGAATTCGAAAAGGAAGGCCTGCAGGCGTTCGAACCGACGCCGTTCGCCAGCGCCAACGCGGTCGGCACGACGAAAGAGACGGCCGAAAAGTACGACCTCGAAACCGTCTCCGACCTCGAAGGCGTCTCCGAAGAACTGTCCCTCTACGGGTCGCCTGAGTGCCGGCAGCGAATCGACTGCCTCGCCGGGCTGGAAAAACTGTACGGCCTGAAGTTCAAGTCGTTCACCCCGGTCGACATCGGCCTCCGCTACACGGTGCTGGAAAAGGGTCAGGCGGATCTCTCGATCCTCTTCACCACCGATCCGCAGCTTTCGGCCGAGAGCGACAAGTTCGTGATCCTCGAAGACGACAAGGAAGTCTTCCCGGCCGGCAACATCATCTTCGTGACCGAGAAGAAGGTCGCCGAAGAAGCGGGCCCGGACTACGAAGAGACGATTCTCAAGGTCCAGGAAGGGCTTGACCTGAAGGTGATGCAGGAGCTAGACGCTCGGGTCGAACTTGAAAAGGAAACGCCGAAGGCGGCCGCCAAGGCCTACCTCGAATCAGCGGGGTACATCGGTTAAGTAGGACTGAGGTTTTCCGGGGGAGGGTGTCCATGCCCCTCCTCCGGAATTGACCTCCCCTCCGCTTTGCTCCGGGGAGAACCTGCTGCGCGCTCCGCGCGCAAAGTTCAGATTGCATATCGCCGAACATTCCTCCGGAGGGGCATGGACACCCTCCTCAATAGTGCCTTCAGCAGACGCCGACCCTCGAGACCGCGAGAGATCGTCGTATAGGCGGTCTGACGCGGTTTCGGTGAACACCCGCCCCTCATTACCGAACAGGTCTATGCCACTAGGTGTTCGCCAGTCGATGAATCGTGGCGGCTCTTGATGTGATTGAAGCTGACGTGGGCTGCCCAGGCTGCGGTTAGGCCTGAGATGCCGGCTAGGAGGAGGGCTATGCGGGGGTCGTAGGACTGGGCTAGCCAGCCGGTTAGGGGGGCTCCGATGGGGGTTGAGCCTAGGAAGACGACGCTGTAGAGGGCCATTACTCGGCCTCTCATCTCGGGGGTGACTGCCAGCTGGAGGGTCGAGTTGATCGTCGCGGCGAAGGTGACTGCCGCGGCTCCGAGGAGGGCCAGCATCACGATCTCTAGGGCGAGGCTGGGCATCGCTGCGGCCAGCAGGGCCGAGACGCCGAAGGCGAGTGCGCCGCCGGCGATCAGGCGCGGGCCGGTGCGGCCGCGGTGGCCGTTGACCAGGGCGCCGGCGATCGAGCCGACCGCCATCGCCGAGACCAGGGCGGCGTAGGTCATCGCCCCGGACTCGAAGCTGAACTTGGCGAGCAGCGGCAGCACCACCTGGAAGTTGAAGCCGAGCGTCCCGACCAGCCCCATCAGGGCCAGCGGCACCATCAGCTCCGGCGTGGCGCGCACGTAGCGCAAGCCGGCGCGGATCGCGCCCGGCTCGCGCCCGGCGACCGGTGCCGCGTGCAGCCGGCCCGGGTCCATTCCCCTGAGGGCGAAGATCATCGCCACGAAGGTCAGCGCGTTGAGGCCGAAGCAGGGGACCACCCCGACGGTGGCGATTAGCACTCCCGCCAGCGCCGGGCCGACGATCCGCGCCGCCTGGACGATGACGCTGTTGAGGCTGACCGCGTTGACGACGCGGTCGGGGCCGACCATCTCGTAGACGAAGCTCTGCCGGGTGGGGTTGTCGATCGCGTTCAGCGTCCCGAAGGCGAAGACGGCGAGGTAGACCATCCAGGGCGTGACGACGCCGGTCGCGGTGACCGCGAAGAGGCCGGCCGCGGGGATCGTCATCAGCGCCTGGGTGGTGATCAGCAGCCGGCGCTTGGGGATGCGGTCGGCGAGCAGGCCTCCCCAGGCGCCGATCAGCAGCATCGGCAGGAACTGCAGGGCGGTCGTGAAGCCGACGGCGACGCCGCTGTCGGTGAGGGTGAGGATCACCCAGATCGCGGCGACCGTCTGCATCCAGGTCCCCGAGAGGGAGATCAGCTGGCCGGCGAAGTAGCGGCGGTAGTTCCGGACCTCCAGCGAGTTGAACGAGTGACGGAGGGCCGCGCTCACCCTCGGTCGCCCTCCCGCATCCGCTCGAGGATCTCCGCCGCGCGCTCCAGCGTCTCGACGTCCGCGGCCGGGAGGTCGCGCATGCGCTTCGCGAGGTAGGCGTTCTTGCGCCCGCGCAGGCGCCGCAGCCGCTCGCGGCCGGCGCCGTTGACGCTGATCAGGGCGCTGCGCCCGTCCTGCGGGTCGCGGGCCCGGTCGATCAGCCCCTCCCGCTCCAGGCAGACAAGGGTGCGGGTGATAGTCGGCCGCTTGACGCGCTCGACCGCGGCGATCTCGCTCGGGGTCATCGGCCCGTGGCGCTCGATCGTCGCCAGCGCCGCGACCGAGGTCGGGGTCAGGCCGCTGGTCTCCGCTGCCGCCTCTTGGCGCAGCCGCCGGGCGGTGCGGACGATCGCGATGCGAAGGTGCGCGGCGCGCTCGGAAAGGGGAATGTTCTCTGCCTGCTTCTGCATTGATTAGCTCTGATAATTAGTTTAGCAAACTACTTTTCCTCGCTTTCTTCCCGGTCGCGTTCGGCGGCGACCATCTCGATCGCCTCGAGCATCTTTTGGTGGTAGGCGACGCCGGCTTGGAGGGTGCGGACCGAGCGGCCGAAGCCCTCGCCGACGCGGGCCAGCTGGAGGTACGCGCGCAGCTCCCCCAGCTTTTCCCGGTGCCAGCCGACGCGCGCGTCCTGCAGGCCCTTGGGGTCCGCGCCCGCGAACACTTTGAGGATCGCTTCGTCGCGCAGCTGCGGCGGGGCGACAGTCGGGTCTCCCGCCCACTCGGCCAACGCTTCACGGCCGAGGTCGGTGAGCGAGTAGACGCGGCGGCGGCGTCCCCCCTCCTCCTGGCGGGCGGAGAGATAGCCGGCGTTGGCGAGGCGGACCGGCTCCTCGTAAGCGGTGGTGTGTGGAACCGGCCAGAAGTTCTGGATCGAGCTCTCCATCGCCTGCTTGATGGCGTAGGAGGTCATCTCACCGAACTCCTCGAGCATCGCAAGGAGCGCGTAGGAGGTCCCGGTGAGCTTGATCGGCTTGCTTTCCATGATTCGAAGCGTATAGTACGGGACGAACGGTAAAGCGCGACCCAGCAGGAGGCCCTGATGCCCAGCACCGACTCCCCCTACGACGCGGTCATCGTCGGCGCCAGCCTCGCGGGCTGCGCGGCGGCCATCCAGCTGGGACGGGCGGGCCAGCGCGTCGCGGTGGTCGAGAAGCAGCCCGACCCGCAGGCCTACAAGCGCACCTGCTCCCACTTCATCCAGGCCTCCGGGGTCCCGGCGATCGAACGCCTGGGGCTGCTGGAGCCGATCGAAGCGGCCGGCGGCCAGCGGCCACGGGTGCACGCCTGGACCAGGTGGGGGTGGGTCGAGGCACCGCCCGAGCAGGCCGCCCGCGGGATCAACCTGCGCCGCGAGGTGCTCGATCCGATGGTCCGCTCCACCGCCGCCGCGACGCCCGGTGTCGAGCTGATGCTGGGCTGGAGCGCCGAGCGGCTGCTGCGCGAGGACGGCGCCTTCGCCGGCGTTGCTGTCCGCAACCCCGCCGGCGAGGAGCACGACCTGCGTGCCCGGCTGACGATCGGCGCCGACGGTCGCGACTCGCGCATCGCCGAGCTGAGCGAAGTCCCGGTCAAGACCTCCCCCAATGCCCGATTCGCCTACGGCGGCTACTTCGAAGGAGCTGCCCCGGCGCACGCCCCCGACGCGACGGCCTGGTTCCTCGACCCGCAGTGGGCCGCGGCTTTCCCCACCGACGAGGGCCTCACCTTCTACGCGGCGATGCCGACCAAGGATCGCCTGCCCGAGTTCAAGCGGGATCCCGAGGCCGCTCTGGTCAAGTTCCTCGCCGACGTCCCCGAGCCGCCGCCGATCCGCGAGGGTCGCAGGGTCGGACCGGTGCTGGGAAAGGTCGACATGACCAACCGGATGCGGCGCCCGACTGCGCCGGGCCTGGCACTGATCGGCGACGCGGCACTCGCCGCCGACCCGCTGTTCGGGGTCGGCTGCGGCTGGGCCTTCCAGTCGGCGGGTTGGATGTCCGACGCGGTCCTCCCCGCGCTCGCCGGCTCCGAACCGCTGGAGAAGGGACTCGACCGCTACCGCCGCCGCCACGCGAAGGAGCTGCGCGGGCACACCTTCTTCATGCACGACTACTCGACCGGGCGCCGCTTCAACCTGCCGGAGAAGATGATGTTCGCCGCCGCCGCCCGCGATGCCAGAGCGGCGGCGATCATCGACACCTACGCCACGCGCCAGATCGGCCCGGCACAGATGCTCCCCCGGATGGTGCCGCGGGCGATCGCGGTCAACACCCGCCACGCCCTGGCTCGATGAGCGCCGCCGTCGAGCGCACGACCCTGCTCGCCGGCGGCACCAGGACCCGCCTCGTGCAGGCGGGCCCGACCGACGCCGCCGAGGCGGTCGTCTTCGTCCACGGCAACCCGGGCTCGGCTGACGACTGGGTGCGGCTTGTCGGCGCCGCCGGCGCCGCGGGGCACCGGGCGCTCGCCTTCGACCTGCCCGACTTCGGCGAGACGATCGCCCCCGACGGCTTCGAGCACACTCCGTTCGGCTACGCGGAGTTCGTCGCCGAGGCGCTGGAGGAGCTCGGCGTCGAGCGGGTTCAGCTGGTCCTGCACGACTTCGGCGGCCCGATCGGCCTGATCTGGGCGATGGCCCATCCCGACGCCCTCGCCGGCATCGTCCTGATCGACACCGGGGTCCTCCCCGGTTACAGCTGGCACAGCCTGGCGCGGATTTGGCGGACGCCGGTCCTTGGCGAGCTCTTCCAGGCGATCACCAACCGCAGCGGCTACCGGTTCGCGCTCAACCGCAACGAGCCGCGCGGCCTGCCGCGCGAGTTCGTCGAAACGATGTACGACCACTACGACCGGCGCACGCGGCGGGCGGTCCTGAAGCTCTATCGGGCGACGCCGGATCCGGGCGGCATGTCCGAGAACCTGATCGGGCTGCTCGCCCCGCGCGACGTCCCGGCATTGGTGGTCTGGGGCGAACACGACGCCTACCTGCCGGCCTCTTACGCCGCCGAGCAGCGTCAGGCCTTTCCCTCCGCCGACGTACACGTGCTCCCGGCCAGCGGCCACTGGCCCTTCGCCGACGCGCCGGAGACGGTCGAGCGGCTGCTAGTCGAATTCCTCTCGCGGAACTAGGCGGCGAAGCGCGCTTCGGAGCGGGCCTTGGCCTTGGCGGCCTCCTCCTCGCGGTTCTTCGGCGGGGCGGTGGTGACAAGACGATCGAGCAGCTGGCGGGTGACGTCAGCCACCGCCTCGACCGCCTCGTCGAAGGCCTCGGCATTGGCCTGCGACGGCTTGGTCGAGCCGCTGATCTTGCGCACGTACTGCAGCGCCGAGGCCTGGATCTCCTCGTCGGTCGCGGGTGGATCGAAGTTATGGAGGGTTCTGATGTTTCTGCACATGGGTCGATCTTAGGACCTCGAGGTGAGCACGTTTCGAGAAGAGCCGGTGGAGGGAATGTGGAAACCTCGTCGCTCTATGGAGATGCCGAATGACTGACGCCGCCGCCGCCCGCGACAAGCGCTGGATCGCCCTGATCCTGCTCTGCACCGCCCAGTTCGTGGTCGTGCTCGACGCCTCGATCGTCAACGTCGCCCTGCCGACGATCAAAGACGCGCTCGACTTCAGCGAGAGCGGCCTGCCCTGGGTGGTCAACGCCTACGTCCTCACCTTCGGCGGCTTCCTCCTGCTCGGCGGCCGGCTCGCCGACCTGCTGGGCCGCCGCCGCGTCTTCATGTTCGGGCTGGTGCTCTTCGCCCTCGCCTCACTGGCCGGCGGGCTGGCCGCCGACTCCGGCCAGCTGATCGCCGCCCGCGCCGTCCAGGGCCTCGGCGCGGCGATCCTCTCCCCCGCCGCGCTCTCGATCGTCGCCACCACCTTCCGCGACGGCGCCGAGCGCAACAAAGCGTTAGGGATCTGGGGTGCCGTCGCCGGCTCCGGCGGCGCCGCCGGCGTCCTCCTTGGCGGCGTCCTGACCGAATACGTCGGCTGGGAATGGGTGCTCTGGGTCAATGTCCCGATCGGGATCGCGGCGGCCGCGCTGGCGCCGAGCCTGATCGCCGAATCCCACGCCGAGCAGGAGGTGCGGACCTTCGACGTCGCCGGCGCGACGACGATCACCCTCGGCCTCTCGGCGCTCGTCTTCGCCCTGCTCGACGCCGAAGACGCGGGCTGGGGGTCGACGCAGACGATCGGCGTCCTCGCCGCCGCCGCGATCCTGCTGATCGCCTTCGTCGCGATCGAGCGGCGCTCGCGGGCGCCGCTGGTGCCCTTCTCGATCTTCCGCCTGCGGACGCTCACCGGCGCCAACGTGGTCGGGATCCTGGTCGGCGCCTCGCTCTTCTCGATGTTCTATTTCATCTCGCTCTACATGCAGCAGGTGCTCGGCTTCAGCGCGATCAAGGCCGGGCTCTCCTACCTGCCGCTGGCGGTCTCGATCATCCTCTCGGCCGGCATCGCCTCCAGCCTGGTGACCAGGGTCGGCTTCAAGCCCATCCTCGCCACCGGCATGGTCCTGATCGCCGCCGGCCTGCTCTGGTTCAGCCAGATCTCCGCCGACGGCAGCTTCCTCGCGGACATCCTCGGTCCCTCGCTGCTCGCCGCAGTCGGCCTCGGCTTCGCCTTCGTCCCGGTCACGATCGCCGCTGTCTCCGGCGTCGAGGACCGCGAGCAGGGGCTCGCCAGCGGCCTGATCAACACCTCCCAGCAGGTCGGCGGCGCCCTCGGCCTCGCCGTGCTCGCCGCGATCGCCAACTCCAAGATCGGCACCTCCACCGACCCCGCAACCCTCACCGACGGCTTCTCTTCCGCCTTCCTCGTCGGCGCCGGCTTCGCCCTCCTCGGCCTCGTCGCCACCCTCCTCCTGATCCGCACGTCGGACAGCAGGGCGCACGTCAAGCTGGGAGCAGAGCCGGCGACGGAATCCAGCTCGTAGTCATCAATCAAGCGAGAAATGTCTCGGGAAAGTCATTTCTTTGAGCCAACTTAGTGACACCTATTGACTGAGTGAATTCTGACCCTAGGATCGGCCGCCGGAGGGTTGAAGGAGACAGGCGTGCTCCAGCCAGCTGATACCTGGCATGCCCGGTTTCAACCGCCTGGTCCGGTTCGAGTCCGGCGCCCTCCGCAGACATAGGCCGCCGCGAGCGGGTCGAGAAAGGGCACGAGAAGTTCGTGCTACTTTGGGGTCCAGGTATCAGCTGGCTGCGGGGTGGTTCCCCGCTTCACCCAGACTCGACCCGCCTCGCGGCGGGTCTTGTCGTTTCTAGGGCCAGGACACCTCTTCGCGCCGTCGAAGGAATCGCGGTGAGCCAGACCACCGCAGAGCCGCGTCCGCGCCGCGAACCGGGGATGGACGAGCGCAGCATTCGGATCCGCGAAAAGCTGAACACGCCGATGCTGATTGCGGCGGCGCTGACGGTGCCGACCGTCGCGATTACCGAGTCGAAGCCCGGGGGGACGCTGGAGACGGTGGCGGTGGTGCTCAACTGGGCTACCTGGCTTGCCTTCCTGGTCGAGTTGGTAGTGATGCTGAGTGTGGTGCCCGACAGGAAGGCTTGGCTGCGGCATCACCCGCTCGATGTCGTGATCGTCTTCCTGACGCCGCCGGTGCTGCCGGCGGGCCTGCAGAGCCTGCGGGTGCTGCGGCTTCTGCGCCTGCTTCGACTTCTTCGCCTGGCCGAACTCTCGCGAGAGGTCTTCTCCCTGGAGGGGGTGCGTTACGCGCTGTTGCTCGCGACCCTGACGATCGTCGCCGGCGGCACCGCCTTCGCCGCCTTCGAGAAGGAACAGCACCTCAATTTCTGGGAGGGCACTTACTGGGCGCTGACGACGATGACCACCCTGGGGTCGAACATCTACCCGACGACGACCGGCGGCCAGATCGTCTCCACCGTGATCCTGCTGATCGGGATCGGCTTCGTCGCCCTGCTCACCGGCTCCTTCGCCCAGCGGTTCCTCGCCCCTGAAATCGCCGAGATCGAGGAGGAGCTGGATGAGGAGCAGTTGAGCGCCGAGGCGCTGGCGCTGCGCGAGCTGAAGAGCGTCCAGGAGCAGCTGCAGGCGCTCGAGCTCGCGATCGAGCGCATGGCCGCGAAACGCTAGTCCGCCTTCGCCTGCTCCTCGGCGATCTTCGACTCAAGCTCCTTCATCACGTCGGGGTCGCGCAGGGTGGTGACGTCGCCCAGGGCGCGGCCCTCGGCGATGTCCCGCAGGAGGCGGCGCATGATCTTGCCGGAGCGGGTCTTCGGCAGGTCCTCGGCCCAGACGATCCGCTTCGGACGGGCGAATTTGCCGATCCGCTCGGCGACGGTGGCGCGGATGCCTTCGACCAGCTCCTCGCTTTCGGCCTTCTCGCCGCGGACGGTGACGAAGGCGCAGATCGCCTGGCCGGTCTGCTCGTCGGATTCGCCGATCACCGCCGCCTCGGCGACGTCGGGGTGGGCGACGATCGCCGACTCGACCTCCGCGGTCGAGAGCCGGTGGCCGGAAACGTTGACGACGTCGTCGATCCGGCCGATCACCCAGAAGTAGCCGTCGGAGTCGCGGCGGGCGGCGTCGCCGACCAGATAGCGCTCCTTGCCGAACCGGGAGAAGTAGGTCTCGACGAAGCGGTCGTCCTCTTTATAGAGACCGCGGAGCATCGAGGGCCAGGGGCGCTCGAGGACGAGCAGACCCTGCCCCTCCTCCACCGGCTCGCCCTCGGACTCGTCGACGACCTGGGCCTCGACCCCGGGGAACGGCATCGTCGCCGAGCCCGGCTTGGTCGCGGTGATCCCCGGCAGCGGCGTGATCATGATCGCGCCGGTCTCCGTCTGCCACCAGGTGTCGACGATCGGGCAGCGGCCGCCGCCGATCACCTCGTGGTACCAGAGCCAGGCCTTGGGGTTGATCGGCTCGCCGACCGAGCCGAGCAGGCGCAGCGAGGAGAGGTCGTGTTCGGCGGGGATCTCGGCGCCCCACTTGATGAAGGTCCGGATTGCGGTCGGCGCCGCGTAGAGGATCGTCGCCTTGTAGCGCTCGACCAGCTCCCACCAGATCCCCTTGTGCGGGTGGTCGGGCGCCCCCTCCCACATGACAGAGGTGGCGCCGTTGGAGAGCGGGCCGTAGACGATGTAGGAGTGGCCGGTGACCCAACCGACGTCGGCGGCACACCAGTAGACGTCGGTCTCCGGCTTCAGGTCGAAGACGTAGCGGTGGGTGGCGGTGACCCCGGTCATGTAGCCGCCGGTGGTGTGGAGGATGCCCTTCGGCTTCGCGGTCGAGCCCGAGGTGTAGAGGATGTAGAGCGGGTGCTCGGCCTCCATCGGCTCGGCCGGGCACTCCGGGTCGGCCGCCGCCATCGCCTCGTCGTAGAAGACGTCGCGGCCCTCGGTCATCGGGCAATCGATCCCGGTGTGGCGGACGACGACGATCTTCTCCAGGGCGTGGTGGTTGGCCATGTGCTCGTCGACCTGCGGCTTGATCGGCGCCGTCTTGCCCTTGCGGCGGGCGCCGTCGACGGTGACCAGCGCCTTGGCCTGGGAGAAGTCCATCCGCTCGGCGACCGACTCGGCGGAGAAGCCGCCGAAGACGACGTTGTGCGGGGCGCCGATCCGGGCGCAGGCGAGCATCGCGACGACGACCTCGGGGATCATCGGCAGGTAGATGCCGACCACGTCCCCCTTCTGCACGCCGAGGTCCTTGAGCGCGTTGGCGAAGCGCTGGACGTCGCGGTGCAGCTCGGCGTAGGTGACGTCGCGCTCCGCCCCCTCCTCGCCGCGCCAGTGGTAGGCGACGCGGTCGCCGATGCCGGCCTCGACGTGGCGGTCGAGGCAGTTGTAGCTGGCATTGAGCCGCCCGTCGGCGAACCACTTGTAGAAGGGCGGGTCGGAGTCGTCGAGCCCCTCGCTCGGCTCGACGTCCCAGTCGAGCAGCTCCTTCGCCTGCGCGGTCCACCATCCCTCGGGGTCGGCGGCCGCCTCCTCGTAGACCTTCGGGTCCGACCAGAGCGCGTTCGCCCGGAACTCCTCCGGCGGGTCGAATTTCTCGACCCCTAGAAGCTCCTCCAGCCTCTGCTCAAGATCCATGGCGCAAACCTACCCGAGGCGCCAGGGCTAAATCAAAGTCCCGCAGGATGGCGGGCTATGAAGCCTTCGGGCGAGTCGACCCAGGGGTCGTGCCAGCGCGGGCCGGGGCCACCGACGGTGTCGAAGGCGATGCCGGCGATCACCATCCAGGCGTGGCCGGAGTTGGCGTAGACCGTGATCCACTGGCCGGGGCCCGGTTCGCCCCAGGTCTCCAGGCCGGTCGAGTCGAGCGGGCTTTCCAGCAGGCCGGCGCCGTGCAGGGCGTAGCTGACCGCGCCGGAGCAGTCGTAGCCGGAGGATTCGAAGGAGCCGTGGCCGCCGCCCCAGACGTAGGGGGTGGTGGCGATCGCGTTGCCGGCCGAGATCGCGTCCTTGACCGCCTGCGGCGCCGAGGCCGGGGCGCTGGCTTCGCTTTCGCTCAGCACCTGCGCTTCCTGGCCGGGGTTGAGCGGCGCCGGCAGCTGGCCGGTGGTCGCGTCCCCGCCTTCGGAGGCGACCTGTTCGGAGATCGCCGAGAGGTTGTCGCTGAGCGCCGCTTCGCGCGACTGCAGCGTGTCCAGCGCTTCCTGGCGCGCTGCCTGTTCGGCTTTTAGTTCGTGGAAGCTGGCCGCGGCTTCGGCCTTGGCGGCGGCGACTTCGCGCTCCTTGGCGGCGACTTCGTCGCGGGCGGCTTCGATCTTCGCCCGCCGCGCGTCGAGCCGTTCGACCGCCGAGCGGACCTGGTCGCGCAGGTCCTTGACCCGGCCGACGACGGCGTTGTCGTATTCCTGGATCTGCCGCACGTATTCGGTCTGCGCTTCCATCTCCGACCAGTCGCCGGATTCGAGGATCGCGTTGACGAGGTCGGGCGAGCCCGACTCGTAGATCGCGACGAGGCGGTCGCTGAGCAGGGCGATGGCCCGCTGCAGCTTCGCCCGCACCCGCTGCAGATGCTCTTCTTCGGCTTCCAGCGCCGCGGTGGCGCGGTCGAGTTCGGCCTGCTTTTCGGCCAGTTCGGCCTCGACCGCTTCCTGTTCCTGGCGCAGATCGGAGACTTCGCCCAGCTTGGTGTCGATCGCCCGGTTCTGTTCGGCGATCGTCGCCGTCAGGTCGCTGCTCTCGGCGCGGACCCCTTCCAGCTTGTCGCGCGTCTGTTCCAGCTTTTCCTGCGGGTCGGCGGGGGCGGTGTCCGCCCAGGCGACGGCCAGCGCGCACGAAGCGGCCAAAAGCAGCGCGGCAAAGACCAGGGCACGGCGCCGCGCCGCGCTAGTAGAGGAACTCAACTGCACGGCGGCGCAGGCTAGCGAAGCCGCCTAAAGGTCTCGCAAGTGGTCGATAACCCGCAAGTTCCCTTGCAATTTGCGGGTTTTGGAGGAGTCCGGGAGCCGTTGTCGACTCCCGGACCCAAAAACCCGACTAGGCGAGCAGCTTGGCCTTTGCCTGGTCGAACTCCGCCTGGCTGAGGTCGCCTTTGGCCTTCAGCTCGGAGAGCTTGTGCAGCTCGTCGGCAGAAGAACCGGTGTGCGCCTGCTGCTGGACGTATTCGTCGAAATGCTTTTTCGCATCGGCTTGGGCCTTGATCGTTCGATCGCGCATGCCGTTGCCGCGGGCGATCAGGTAGATCAGCGAGGCCAGGAAGGGGACGATGACGAGGAAGAAGCACCACCCCGCCTTGCCCCAGCCCGAGATCTCGTGGTCACGGAAGAGGTCGGTGAGGATCGTGATCAGGATCCAGATCCAGATCACGAAGAAGAACACCTCGAGCGCGATGAGGAGGAGTTCCCCAAAGCTGACGTCGGCGATTGGGAGAGGCAAGTTCAGTCCTTTCGTCTTTGCAACTGCAGTCACTCGCGACCGGTTGAGTATCCCAGTTTGATCGCGAAGAGCGCAATCGCAACCGAAGTCGCGAGGTTGAGGCTGGAAACCCCCTCGCGCATCGGGATCGAGACGCGCGCGTCCGCCCGCTCGAAGACTTCGGAGCTGAGGCCGTGGCGCTCGGTTCCGAAGGCGAGGACGGCGCGGTCCGGCAGCCGCTCGGCCGCCAGCTCCTCCCCGTCGGGATCGATCGCCAGCAGCGGCCGGTCGCTCGCCGGCAGCGCCTCGGCCTTGGCGACCGGGAGCGCGAACTGCAGCCCGGCGGCGCCGCGCACCGCGTCGGGGTGCCAGGGGTCGTTCTCGCCGGTGGTGATCAGCGCCGCCGCTCCGGCCGCCGCCGCGACCCGGATGCAGGCGCCGATGTTGCCCATGTTGCGCGGCTGCTCGAGCAGGACCGCCGGGGCCGGGGCCGGGTCGGCCAGGGCCGCGTCGAGGTCGACGCGCGGCCGGCGGGCGATCGCGGCGACGCCGGTGTGCGGCACCAGGGGGACCAGGTCGGCGAGGGTCTCCTTGTCCACCGCCTCGACCCGCGGGGCGACCTTCCCCACCAGGTCGGGGGCCAGGTCCGCGGCCATCGCCTCCAGGGCGGCCGGGTCGACGGCCACCGCCTCGACCAGCTCGGCGCCGAACCGCAGCGCGTGCTTGAGCGCGTGGAAGCCCTCGACGACGGTCAGCTCGGGGTCGCGGCGAGCGGTGCGGAAGCGCACGGCGCGTTCGTGCTCTTCGCGGCCCATCCGCGAATCATTGCGGCTCAGTGGGTCAGCTGCGCCTGGGCGAGTTGGTTGCGGCCGCTCGCCTTGGCCAGGTAGAGCGCCTCGTCGGCGCGCCGCAGCAGGTCGTCGATCGACTCGGCGCAGTCCCAGAGGGCGAGGCCGGCCGAGCAGGTCTGCCCCATGGGTGTGGTCCCCCGCAAGCGCTCGACGATCTCCGCCGCCTGATCGGGCCCGGTGTCGGGCAGGAGCACGAGGAACTCCTCGCCGCCGAAGCGGACGATCGTGTCCTCCCCTCGCAGTGCCGCGTCCCACGCCTTGGCGCAAGCCCGCAGCACTTCGTCGCCGGCTAGATGGCCGTGGGAGTCATTGAAGTTCTTGAAGTGGTCGATGTCGAGGATCGCGACGCTGAGCGGTTCGCCGGAGCGGCGGGCGCGAGCCATGGCCTGCGGAAGCTGTTCCTCCAGCGCCCGGCGATTCGGCAGCCCGGTGAGGGAGTCGCGACGGGCCAGGTCCTGGACCTGGTCGAGCAGCTCCTCGCGTTCGGCCTCGATCTCCTTCAGCTCGGTGACGTCCGTGGCGCGGGCGTAGATCAGAGACTCGTCGGGAGAGAGCTGGGAGCTCCAGCGCAACCAGTGCCAGCGGCCGTCTTTCGCCTGGTACCGGTTTTCGAAGGAGAGGGTTTCGCCGCCTTCGAAGAGGCCGGCCGCCTCGGCTTCCGTTCGCTCGCGGTCCTCGGGGTGGACGCGCTCCACGAATGGGGCCGCCCGCAGCTCGTCGAGGCCGTAGCCGAGGTAATGAGTCCAAGCGTCGTTCAACTCGACGAAGTAACCGTCCATGTTGGCGGTGCAGAGCATGTCGCGGGAAAGGTCGAAGAAGTGCCGGGCCCGCTCGTCGGCGCGGGCGCGGCGGGCGACGATGCTGGTGATCAACAGCATCACCACGGTGAGGGAGATCAGGGTGAAGAGCCAGCGGGTGAGGGGCGAGTAGCCGGCGGTGCTTTCGACCAGGAGGAGGACGGTGCCGTAGATGAGGAGCAGCCAGGCGAGATGGGCGGCGGCAATCCGCCGCGGGAAGTACAGGGAGGTGATCAGCGTCCCCCAGACGAAGATCGTCCCGTACTGCCCGGCCGCGATCCCGCTCTCATAGATCAGCAGGGAGGTGACCGCGGTGATCCCGGCGAGGATCATGTGGACTCCGATGCGGGGGATGTGCGCGGCGGCGAGCCAGACAATTCCCCCGGCGACAGCCATCGCCAGTGCCGTGAGGACCAGTGCGGTTTCGTCGCCGCCACTCGGGTGCGGCAGCACCAGTGAGATCGCCACCAGCCCGGCGCCAGCGACGAGAAGCGCCGCGGTCGCCCTGGCCTGAGTCCGGGCGGGTGGGCCGATGCTTACCCGGTTTTGGGGACGCGCCATGCCGGACGCATCGGCAAAACCAGATGTTTCCTTTAGCCGCGGACGACCTGGAACTGGCTCATCAGGCCGTGGTCCTCGTGGTCCAGCATGTGGCAGTGGATCACGAACTTCCCAGTGTGATCGGCGAAGTGACCGGCAAGGAGAATTTTTTCGTTGGGGTAGACGAAGAAGGTCTCCTTCAAGCAGTCTTCGTAGTTGGGCGGCGGCTTGCCGTTTCGCTCCAGCAGGTACCAGTCGGTGTGGTGCAGGTGCATCACGTGGGCGACGTTGGTCTTGTTGTGGATCTCCCAGGTCTCGGTGGTGTTCAGTTTCGGGAACGCCTCCGAGTGGGCCGGGTTGAAGGTGCGGCCGTTGATCCGCCAGGTGGTCTTGAAGAAGCCGCCGATCGTCACCTCCCAGCGCTTGTCGGGCTCGCGCTTGGCCTTCCGGGTCCAGGCTGGCAGCGGTCGCAGGTGGCGCGGCACCCGGCTGCGGTCGGCGACGCGCTTGTCCCCCACCCGGAACTGCATCAGGCCGCCGCCGTAAGTATGGGCCCCGGTCGGGTTGCGGCCGGCGTGGCGTTTGGTGCTGCGCAGCTCGACGCTCTCGCCGCGGGCGCGGGAGAAGTCGACGATCACCTCGACCCGCTCGGCCGGCCCGAGCAGGATCTCGCGGCGCCGGATCGGCTTCGGCATCAGCCCGCTCTCGGTCGCGATCTGGACCATCGGCAGGCCGCCGGTGAGCTGCAGGTTGTAGCTGCGGAAGGAGGAGACGTTGAGCAAGCGCAGCCGGTAGCGGCAAGGGTCGACGGGGTGGTGGGGCATGAAGGCGCCGTTGACGAGGATCGTCTCGGCGAGGATGCCGTCGGCGGGGGGCCGCCTGCCGTCCTCGAATGGGTTGGTGAGCTGGTTGCGGTCGTCGAAGGTGCGGTCGCAGATCATCAGCGGCAGGTCGCGATCACCCTCCGGCAGCGGCAGCGAGTCCTCGAACTCGTCGTCGACGATCCACATGCCGGCCAGCCCTTTCCAGACGTGCGGGGCGGTGCGGTCGAGGCGGTGGTCGTGGTACCACTGGAACGAGGCGCGTTCGGGGTGCCCGTCCTCGGTCAGGTCGTAGACGTAGGTCTTGCGGCGGCCGGGCTCGAGGAGGGTGTCGTTGCCGGACTCCCGGGCCGAGAGGCCGCGCGGGATGCGGCAGAAGTAGGACATCGGCTGTGACTTGGTGAGGCCGCCCGGCTGGCCGTCGAACTGGGTGCGGTTGTGGCCGCCGTGCAGGTGAACCGAGAGCTCGCCCACCTTCTCCGGCAGCTGGTGGTGGAAGGTGACGCGGGTGCGGCGGCCGGCGCGGCGGCGGATCGTCGGCCCCGGGAAGCTGCCTCCGTAGGTCCAGAGCCTCGTCTTCGGCCCCGGGAGGATCTGCTGATCGGCCTCGACGATCGGAATCCGGATGTGGTCCTCGCGCAGGACCGGCGGGATCGGCAGCCGGGCGCGGAACGGGGTTGCGGCCAGCGCCGCGGGCGGCTCTGCCGTCAGCGGCAGGCCACCGCTCCTGCCGCGGATCGGCAGGAGCGTGGCCAGGGCACCGCCGCCGAGGGCGCCGAGGAAAGCTCGGCGCCCGAAGCGGCGGCGCGGCGCTGAGGACTGCCCAGCCGTGGCGCTAGGGGACCGCGACGGGCGCCGGAGCGACCGGCGCGACGACGTTGACCTTGCCCTGCATCCAGGGGTGAACGGCGCACATGTAGTAGAGCGTCGTGCCCGCTGCGGCGGTCACTTCCTGGCTGAAGGTCTCGCCCTTCTTTTCCGTGAACCAGGAGTCGCCCTTCTTGCCGGTGGCGTTGCCGGCGGTGCTCCAGCCGGCGGCGCCGGCCTTGGCGGGGTTCTTCGTGATCTCTTCGGTTTTCGGGTTGAAGCCGTGCCAGATCGCGACCGCGAGGCAGATGTGCTTCGGGGTGAAGCAGTTCTTCCGCGCTTTCGGCGTCTTCGGCAGCGAGCTCTTGGTCACCAGCGAGAAGGTGTGCGGGCCGACCTGTTTCGGGTTCGTCAGGTTGTCGATTTCCAGCTGGTCGCCGACGGTGACCGATTCCGGCCCGACGAACTTCAGCTTCCCTTTGGTCAGCTCGATGTCGACCTTCTGGGTGACCCCGGTGGGAGTCGCGGCGGCGGCGATGCCGGAGCCGGCGAGGACGAGGATCGCCGACGAGGCGGCGAGGGCCACGGCCCGGAGCGGGGCGCGGCGTGAAAGCTTGCGGTGCAAAGCGTGCCTTTCTGTAAGTGCTTGCTGAATGGCGGGGACCTGCCCCATGGCCGACGGATCACGCTATTACGCGGGTCGGGCGAGTGCAATGCAGGAGGCTGATTCCTACTTGCTTTTGGGGCAATTCCACCCTCGGTAAACTCGATCCTTCCGAGTGCCTACCTTTCTGCACACCTGCTACCGAATCGGCGACATCGATCGCTCGGTCGGCTTCTACGAGAAGCTCGGCTTCGAGGAGGTGCGGCGGATGCCGATCGGCGACGAGGCAATCAACGTCTTCATGGCGATGCCGGGCGAGGACCCCCGCCTCGAGCTGACCTACAACCACGGCGTCGCCGAGTACGAGCACGGCACCGGCTACAACCACATCGCCCTCGGCGTCGAGGACCTCGACGGCACCCTCGAGCGCCTCGCCTCCCTCGGCATCGAGCCCGAAAAGCCGCCCTACCGCCCCGGCGGCCGCACCGAGGGCCACCGCATCTGCTTCGTCAGGGACCCCGACGGCTACCGGATCGAGCTGATCGGGGCCTAACCCTCGACCTCTCCGAGATTGGGTCCCCCATAGGGGCCCGAAGTTCGGAGAGGCGATCAGCCGGGGCTGATGCCCCCGCCGGCCGGGGGTGCCGGCGTCGGGTTCGGTTCCGGCGTCGGCGTTGGTTCGGGCGTCGGTTCGGGCTCGGGGGTGTTTTCTTCGCCGCCTTCGTCGCCCTTTTCCTTGCCCTTGCCTTCGTCTTCGGTTTCTTCTTCGCCTTCGTAGGTTTCTTCTTCTTCGTACCCGTTATAGGAGCCCGAAGAGGTGTGTTCGCTGTCGAGGCCATCGAGTTCAGGGAGTGAGCTCGGGGTTTCGAATTCCGGGCAGTCGCCTTCCACCGCTTCGGACATGTAGTTGGCCCAGATCGGCCCCGCGGTGGGACCGCCGAAGCCGGTGTATTCGCGCGTGGTCGGGTGGCCGACCCAGACGGCGGTCGAGAACAGCGGCGTGAAGCCGACGAACCAGGCGTCGGAGAGCTCCTCCGAGGTGCCGGTCTTGCCGGCGGCGCTGGAGCAGCCCGTGTTGGTGTAGCCGGCGCCGGTGCCCTGGGTGATCACGCCCTCGAGGATGCGGGTTACTTCGTAGGCCTGGCCCTCGGTGAGGACCCGTTCGCCGGAGTCCTTCTCGAAGTCGTCGGTCTTGCCGTCGGGGAACTCGACTTTGCTCACCGCGGTCGGGTCGTGGTGGATGCCGCCGCTGGCGAGGGTCGCGTAGGCGTCGGCCATTTCCAGCGGGGTGACGCCGATCCCGAGACCGCCGATCCCCTCCGCCGGCACCGACTGCAGCGGCGATTCGATCCCCATTTCTTTTGCCGTTTCGGTCACCGATTCCGGCCCGACGTCGAGGTCGAGCTGGGCGTAGACGACGTTGACCGAGTCCCAGGTCGCGCTTTCGAGGTTGTAGGTGCCGCCGCCCTCGCCCTCGGAGTTGTTGACCGTCCAGGTGCCGCCGCCGGGGATTTCCAGCGTCTTCGGCGAGGTGCCGTCGTAATAGGTGCTGCCGGGGTCGATCCCCTCCTTGACCGCGGTGGTGAGGACGAAGGTCTTGAACGATGACCCCGGCTGGCGGCGCGCCTGCCAGGCGTAGTTGAATTCGCTTTCGTCGGCGAAGCCTTCGGTCGAGGCGAGGGCGACAATCGCGCCGTTTTTCGGGTTGACCGAGGCGAGGCCGGCAACCGGGCCGCCTTCGGAATAACAGACGGAGCAGTAGTTTTCGACCGCGTATTCGGCCTTCGCCTGCAGGTCGGGGTCGATCGTCGTGTACGCCTTCAGCCCGCCTTTGCGGACGGTGTTGATCCCGTACTCCTCGATCAGTTCGTTCTGGACCAGGTCGAAGAGAAACGGGTCCTTGATCACCTGGTACTTGTCGCCGGGGTTGAGGCCGAGGCCGTGGGTTTTCGCCTGGCGGTATTCGTCGCCGGTGATGTAGCCCTGTTCGTTCATCACCAGCAGGACCTCGTTGCGCCGCTTCAGCGCCGCTTTCGGGTCGAGGAAGGGGTTGTATTCGGAGGGCGCCTGCGGCAGGCCGGCGAGCAGCGCCGCCTCGGTCAGGTTCAGCTTCTTGGCCGGCTTGGAGAAGTAGGTCTGCGAGGCGGCCTCGGCGCCGACCGCGGTCTGGCCTTCGACCGTCCCGTACGGGGCGCTGTTGAGATATTGGGTGAGGATCCAGTTCTTGTCGTGGGCTTCCTCGAGCTCGACCGCCAGCGAGGCTTCGATCAGCTTTCGCTTCAGCGTGTTTTCCGGGTTGTGGATGTAGAGGTTGCGGACCAGCTGCTGGGTGATCGTCGAGGCGCCCTGGACCGCGGCACCGGCCTGCAGGTCCTTCCAGGCGGCGCGGGCGATGCCTGCGTAGTCGAGTGCGCCGTGCTTATAGAAATTCTTGTCCTCGATCGCGATCGTCGCGTCGCGCAGGACCTGCGGCTGCGACTTTTCCGGCAGCGGCTGGCGCACGTTTTCGGAGCGGATGAACCCGATCAGGCTGCCGTCGGCGGCGTAGATCGCCGAGGAGCGGCCCTTCTGCACCGGCTTCAGGCTGGAGAGCGGCGGCGCCGAGTTGTAGATGTTGATCGCCCAGGCGGCTGCGATGCCACCGGCGATCATCACAAGCGCGGCGAGGATTCCCAGCGGGATCGCGACCTTGTGCCAGATGGGATGGTGCGGCTTGCGACGCCGCCTGCGGACCCGCGTGGCCATTCGACCGGAAATTGTAGGGAGGGGCGGCCCCCGGCCCCCCGCGCGGGCAGGTGCTCGCAAGGTCGCTTGCCGTCCCGATAGGGTCGCCCCCGCAGGCTCTTGCAGGCTCTTGTTGATTGGGGAGAGGGAGGAAAAGTGAAACTCGTAATCGGGATCGTTCGCCCTGAGCAGGCGAACCAGGTTCTGGAGGCGCTCTACCGGGCCGAGGTCCGGGGCTTCTCGATGAGCAGGGTCCAAGGTCATGGCGGCGAGATGGACCGGGTCGAGACCTACCGCGGCACGACGGTGCAGATGGGGCTCTCGGAGAAGATGCGCTTCGAGGTCGCCGTCTCCGACGACTTCGTTGAGAAGACCGTGCAAGCGCTCTGCGAGGGCGGCCGAACCGGCGAAGTCGGCGACGGCAAGATCTTCGTCGTCCCGCTCGACCACGCGGTACGGATCCGCACCGGGGACAGCGACGAGGGCGCCGTGACGCCGGTGAGCAAATGAGCGGCGCGGTCGACACCGGCGATACCGCCTGGATGCTGATCGCCACCGCGCTGGTGTTGCTGATGACGCCGGCGCTGGGGCTCTTCTACGCCGGGTTGGTGCGCTCGAAGAACACCCTCAACACCTTCATGATGAGCGTCGCGGCGATCGCGGTCGCCACCGTCACCTGGGCCGCGGTCGGCTACTCGCTCGCCTTCGACGGCGACGGCGCGCTGGTAGGCGGGCTCGGCAACGCCTTCATGAGCGGCGTCGACTTCGTCCCGCGGGAAGGGACGACGATCCCCGAGCTGGTCTTCTTCGCCTTCCAGGCGACCTTCTGCATCATCACCACGGCGTTGATCTCCGGCGCGGTGGTCGAGCGGATGCGCTTCGGGCCCTTCCTCGTCTTCGCGGCGCTGTGGTCGGTGCTGGTCTACTCCGTGATGGCCCACTGGGCCTTCGGCGGCGGCTGGCTGATCTCCGGCGGCACGCTCGACTTCGCCGGCGGCGTCCCGGTCGAGATGGCGTCGGGCTTCTCGGCCTTGGCCGCGGCGCTGGTCGTCGGCGCTCGCAAGGACTACGGCCGCCAAGCGCTGCTCCCGCACAATGCGATGTATGTGCTGCTCGGCGCCGGGCTGCTGTGGTTCGGCTGGTTCGGATTCAACGGCGGCAGCGGCTTCTCG